>Ga0247778_1000954_pt1 | contig 18391 bp, 19 predicted proteins | sample UWRJL049202B5_FD_179939 | JGI IMG/M metagenome (GOLD analysis project Ga0247778, IMG submission 179939) | Plant litter microbial communities from Arlington Agricultural Research Station in Wisconsin, United States - UWRJ-L049-202B-5 | ecosystem: Environmental > Terrestrial > Plant litter >... | reverse complement strand
GGCGATAAATTAGGCGGAGGGGTCCTAACCCTGGGAAATGCGGCAAAACTCAGCGAGCTGCCGGAAAAATTAAAAACCGATCCCCTCAAATTACATTCCAGAGGCAAACTGTCTGTCCCGGTCTTTTTACCTTCTTTTACCCTCAATGGTTTTACCGTGAGGATTCTTAACAAGGTGATCGCCTATGTACAGAACTCGCCGAAAGAGTTCGTCCACTACGAAAAATTCTTTTTTCCCCTGGACGCGATCAACAACTGGAACCGTGGTTATGGTAAAAGAGGATTCATCCAATACCAGTTCGTCATCCCGGAAGCTAACGGCAAACAACATCTGACGGAGATCCTAACCATGATCGCCGGCAGCGGTTGCACCCCATTTCTGAACGTATTCAAAAGAATGGGTGACGGACAGGGTATCCTCTCCTTTCCCTTTTCGGGCTATACCCTGGCCATCGACTTCCCGGTGACCCCGGCGCTGTTCGCGTTCACGCCCAAACTGGATGCAAAGGTGCTGGAGGCTGGCGGACGCCTCTACCTGGGGAAAGACGCCCTGTTGAATGAGACCATGTTCAAGGAAATGTACCCACAGTTCAGGGAATGGCTGGCAATCAAGCAGAAATATGACCCCAACAACGAATTCAATTCGGATATATCCCGGAGACTGGGTCTGCATAACCCTGCATAGCGCTTGCGACCGCACCTTCCTGCGCCCGCATAAATTCGGTTTTTCGCCCTCCATTCGTTAACTTTAAGGTTAACGCTGAAACCGAATTGACAAGCTTTATTCTCAATGACAAATGGGTCACCGCGGACCAACCACCGGGCATGCTGATCCTCGATTGGGTGCGCTATCACGAGCATCTGAAAGGGACTAAGATAGGCTGCCGGGAAGGGGATTGCGGGGCCTGTACGATCCTGGTAGGTGAACTGGTGGGGGATCGGCTGCGCTACCGGTCGGCAACCTCCTGTCTCACCGCTCTGGGCAATGTCGGTGGTAAACATGTCGTTACGATCGAAGGGCTGAACCCGGAACGCACGGGTAGGGAAGGCGCCGTCGGCCTCCTCCTGAATCCCTTGCAACGGGCCCTCTGCGAAGAAGGTGGATCGCAATGCGGCTTCTGCACCCCTGGATTTATCGTCAGCATGGCCGGGTTCTGCCTGGCCGACGGACAGTCCTCACACGAAAATGCCCTGGCGGCCGTCGACGGCAATATCTGCCGTTGTACCGGCTATAAATCCATCGAAAGGGCCCTGACGCGGGTGGTTGATCTCATGCGCGAAAAGAAGGAGGAAGAAGAGGGGATTCCATTCCTGGTCGCCAGAGGTGTCCTGCCCGCCTGGTTCATGACCATCCGTCAACAGCTGATGGCGCTCGCGGCGGAACCCAATGGCATTTCCCGGACAGCCGGTCATTCATATCCCGGTCACAACGGTATTGCCCCTCCGCATGCGGTTCCAGCCCCTGGGCCCCAATTCCTGGGTGGCGGCACCGACCTTTACGTGCAGCGCCACGAGACCATGGCGGCAGCGGACATCCACTTCCTTTTTGACCGTGAAGACATGCGGGCCGTTGCGCAAAAAGGCCATTCCTGCCTGATCGGCGGGGCCGCAACAGTCACCGATCTGCTGGAGTCGACCGTGATACAAAAAGGATTCCCGCAATTCGGCCGCTATGCGCGTCTCATTTCGTCGACTCCTATACGCAATATCGCTACCATTGCAGGTAATTTCGTCAATGCCTCCCCGATAGGTGACCTCTCTGTTTTCTTCCTGGCGATGGATGCCCAGCTGCTCCTGACCGACGGTCATAGCACGCGCCAACTGCCCCTGCGGGAATTTTTCCTGGGCTACAAGGTCCTGCATAAAAGACCCGAAGAATGGATTTCCCAAATAATATTCGACCTGCCGGAGACAGATGAACGCATCAATTTTGAAAAGGTCAGCAAAAGGACTCACCTGGATATCGCCAGCGTGAATACGGCCATCCGTATCCGCGTCGGTGATGACCGGATCGAAGATGCCCATCTGGCGGCCGGCGGGGTCGGACCGATACCAGCCTACCTGGCAAAAACATCCGCCGCGTTGCGGGGACAGCGGCTGGACGAGTCCCTGGTCCTCAGGGCGGTGCGCATGGCGCACACAGAGATACAACCCATCAGCGATGCCCGGGGCTCCGCCGATTACAAATCGCTTCTTCTGGGACAACTGATCAAGGCCCATTTCTTAACCCTCTTCCCGGACCTGCGGGCGGATCAACTCCTGCAACCATGAAGAGCATCGATGCCGCAGCACATACCCGGGGCGAATCCATCTATCTGGACGATATTCCCCTGTTGCAGGGTACCTTATTCGGCGCCGTGCTGGGTTCCCCTTTGGCCCATGGGATCCTGCGCGGGCTGGATACGACGGAGGCTCTGCAATCCCCCGGTGTCGTACGGATCTTTACGGCGGCAGATATCACGGGTGAGAACCAGATAGGCGGTATTATCCCCGACGAACCCCTTTTTGCGGAAGACCACGTTCATTTTTGCGGCATGCCCCTTGCCTTTGTGGTGGCAGTCTCCGAAGACGCCGCCCGGGCCGCCCTTAAAAAGATAAAGGTCACGATTGACCCACTGCCGGTCATCACCGATCCCCGTGTCGCACAGGCACAGGGACAACTGATCGTTCCGCCGCGCACCTTCCGGCTGGGCGAACCGGAGACTGTCTGGGGACAGTGTGTGCATATATTTCAAGGCCGGGCGGATACCAACGGACAGGAACACCTGTACATCGAGACCCAGGGCGCCTATGCCATACCGTTGGAGAACAATACGATAAAGATATATTCTTCCACCCAAGCGCCGACTGCTTCGCAAAGGGCGATCGCAAAAGTCACCGGCCTGCCCATGCATTCCTTAGACGTGGAAGTGACCCGTCTCGGCGGCGGCTTTGGCGGCAAGGAGGACCAGGCCAATGCCTGGGCCGCCCTTTGTGCACTGGCCTGTCTGGACCTGCAGCGACCCGTGAAATACGCCCTGCCAAGAACGGATGATATGGTGATGACGGGCAAAAGGCATCCCTATTCCTCTGACTTCAGGATCGGCCTGGACAAGGATGGGCGTATCCTGGCCTATGAGGTGACCTTCTACCAGAACGCAGGCGCCGCAGCCGACCTCTCTCCGGCCGTGCTGGAACGCACCCTCTTCCATTGCACCAATTCCTATTATATACCGAATGTAAAGGCGACGGCTATTAGCTGCCGGACGAACCTGCCGCCCAATACCGCCTTTCGTGGCTTTGGCGGCCCCCAGGGTATGTTCGTCATCGAGACCGCGATTGCAAAGGCCGCCGAAGGCATGGGACTGGATGCCGCTGTCCTGCAAAAAAAGAACCTCCTACGCACCGGCGATACATTTCCCTATGGACAGCTGGCGCTGAGCGAGGCGCCGGCCTGTTGGCAAAGGGCGGAAGAATTATACGATATCGATTCTATCCGCAAGGATACGGCCGAATTCAACGCGCAGCATCTTTTGGTGAAAAAGGGGGTGGCCATGATGCCCGTCTGCTTCGGCATTTCTTTTACCAAAACTCTCATGAACCAGGCCCGCGCCCTGGTCCATGTATATACGGATGGCAGCGTCTCGGTAAGTACAGGGGCCGTGGAAATGGGGCAGGGGGTCAATACCAAATTGATCCAGGTGGCGGCGGCAGTCTTCTCCATCGATCCCGCAAAAATAAAGATCCAGGCGACCAGTACTTCAAGAATTGCCAATACCTCGCCATCGGCAGCCAGCGCCACGGCTGATCTTAACGGCAAGGCCGTATGGATGGCCTGCATGGCCATCGCCGGCAGGCTCCGCGAAGTGGCTGCCGCCGAATCCGGGGCCGCACCCGGGGATATCGAATTGCGGGACGGGGCCGTTCTTCTGCAGGGCGCCCCTACCGGTCTCAGCTGGCAGCAACTGGTCATGGCCGCCTTTGTAAAGAGGGTCAGCCTCTCCGAACACGCACACTATGCCACCCCCGGTATTCATTACGATCCGGCACAGGAAAAAGGCCATCCATTCGCCTATCACGTCTACGGCACGGCCATCGTCGGGGTTACCCTGGATTGCCTGCGGGGACGCTATACGATCGATACGGTCAGGCTGGTCCACGACGCGGGAGCCAGCATGAATCCCCTGATCGACCGGGGCCAGATCGAGGGCGGTATCGTACAGGGCATCGGCTGGATGACGATGGAAGAGATACTCTATGATCAGGAGGGACGCCTGCGCAGCAATACGCTCTCGGCCTATAAGGTCCCTGATATCTATAGCGCCCCCAAAGAGATCCTCATTGATTTCCTCCATACCGATCAGGACAACCTGGCCATCTTCCGCTCCAAGGCTGTGGGCGAACCGCCACTCATGTATGGCATCGGCGCCTGGTTTGCCCTGCGCAACGCGATACGGGCCTTCAATCCCGCGGCTGACCTGCCTTTTTCCGCGCCGCTGACCCCTGAGGCGGCCCTGATGGCGCTCTACCAAAGGCAGTCTGTCAAAGTTTCTACACCATCATCAATGGATTCCTCGCATGTCGCCGGATAGACAGGCTGCGATCTGGAACCTCGCCCTGTCCAGCCTGCGGCAGGATATCCCCGTGCTGTTACTCTATGTACTGGAGAGCCAGGGCAGCAGTCCCGGCCGTCAGGGATTTTTCATGGCCGTCAACGCCAGGGGTGAAACGGACGGATCTATCGGCGGCGGTATCATGGAACATAAGTTCACAGAGCTGGCCCTGGATCGCCTGCAACAAAACGATCAGACCCTTTCCCTGCGGCGGCAGATCCATGACAAGGATGCGGTCAGGGACCGCAGCGGCATGATCTGTTCGGGTCAGCAGACGATATTGCTATATCCCTTCAGACCGGGTGATATCGGCACGGTAGAAACTATCCTGGATTCCCTGGGGCAGACCGGGAATGGCACCCTGCAGCTTTCCCCCGGCGGCCTCTCTTTCTCTTTTGGGTCGCCCGAAAAAGACTTTCAGTTCGATAAGGGATCCGGGGAGGATTGGCGCTACCTGGAAAAGACAGGGTACAGGAACCGTCTGTTCATTATCGGCGGCGGCCATTGCGGGCTGGCCCTCTCGCGGCTCATGCGTACGATGGACTTCCACATCACGATAGTCGACCACCGGCCGGCATTGCCGACCCTGCTCCTCAACGAGGCAGCCCATACAAAGATTCTGGTGAAAGACTATGATGAGTTACGTCAATATATAACCGGAGACCGCCTGCATCATTATCTCGTGGTGATGACCCAGGGCTACCGGACGGATGACCGGGCGGTGCGTGCCTTATGGGAGAAAGAATTCCGGTATTTCGGATTGTTGGGCAGCAGAACCAAGGCTGGCAAGTTGCTGGCCGATTACCGCGCCGAAGGGATCGCCGAAGAAACCCTGAAAAAGATCCATACCCCCGCGGGCCTGTCCATCAATAGCCAGACGCCGGAAGAGATCGCGGTCAGCATCGCCGCCGAGATCATCAGTGTGAAAAACAAATGATCCCCGGCGCTTTTATATACCGTACCTTTAGTGAAATCACAAATGACATGGCAATCGTAAATAAATTAGGTATCTGGATGGATCATTCAAATGCCCACCTGATCGAATTCACGGAAGAACCGATGCAGACTGAAGTGCTTGGGGCCGGATCGGCCGGTGATAAGGAACACCACAACGGGAAGAGTGAAAAAGTAACGCACAACAGCGAACAGCATCATATAACGGAGTATTACAAAAAACTGGGCGAGTCGATCCGGAATTTTGGAGAAGTTATTCTTTTTGGTCCCACCGATGCAAAGACAGAACTGCTGAATACTTTGCGGGCGGATCATCGCTTCGATAAAATAAAGATTGAGGTGCAACAGGCCGGTAAATTAACAGATAACCAGCAACACGCCTTTGTAAGGGAGTATTTTTCGCATCATTAGCCCCTCACCAACGTACCCGTAATATATCCGTAGGGTTCATCGGTCGCGATAAAGATCTCATTCCTATTTTCCATTCCGAAAAGACCCAGGTTGAAAGGGATATGATGCTTATTGGGCATCTTCAGGCTGATCTCAGTAACAGCCTCAAAGGCTGCCAGCACATTTTCACCCATGGCATATAATGTATGCTGGACGGAGAGACTCTTGTGCATGGCAAAGGTCTGCAGGAGATTTATCCGAATATCCGCATACAGCCTGTCAAAATCCATGGCTGCTGCTGTCCCATATTTCCAGCTAACTTCGCACTGCGTGGAGAAGATCCGGTCATCCGTCTCCTTCAGCGTGGTATACTCGTCCTTTATATAATTTTCAAAGCCGGAGTCCGTCGTCTTCAACAACAGGAGGTCCCGGATCCCCGCCGCGACCTGCCTGCCTTCCCCCTTCATCGTGATCAGGGCGCTGTGTTTCTCCGACCCGCCATGGATAAAAGAATGGGGGTGCGGCTGCCCGTCAAAGACCATCCTGCTCCAGCAGAACTCATTCAGTTCGATTGTCACGGCATGAACCTGCGGGTTACGCGACAAAAAATGATCGGCCAGTACCAACCCAAAGGATTCCACGGATCCCGTAAAATGATCTTTCGCCAATACATAGACGGTGTTCTTCATGGTATCGGTCGGCAGCACCTTTGTATTGTCGCCAAGCGTATGCACTTCGTCGAAGTCGCCCTGTAATGCAATGTCGACGGATATCTGCCGGATCTCATGCCGGTCGGGATGCCGGATGACCTTCGACAGATTGATGGCATTCTTACCGTAGGCATTTGTATCGAGTCGGCTAATCATTATTCAATATAACCAAACTTTCTTAACTTTCTTTATCGAAGACCATGCCATCCTTCTCCATCCATAGCCACAACATGATCCTTCCCGATGGAATGCGGGAGGCGACCCTCGTCATCGAAGAGGGTATGATCGCTGCTGTGAAAGAAGGACCGGCCGATACAGAGGGACCGGTATCGACGGATCCGGCTGTATTCGCTGACGGCTCCGGCTTCCTCGACGCCGGTCACCTGATCGTAATGCCAGGTATCATCGACCCGCATGTACATATCAACGAACCGGGCAGGACCGATTGGGAAGGGTTCGATACCGCCACCCGGGCGGCCATCGCTGGTGGTATCACTACGCTGGTGGAAATGCCCCTCAACGCATCCCCGGTGACCACGACCGTGGCCGCCTTTGATCAAAAGATCGCTGCGACCCATGGCCAGTTGCATACCAACTGCGGGTTCTGGGGTGGCCTGGTGCCGGGCAATGAAAAGGATATCGAACCCCTCATCGATGCGGGCGTCCTGGGATTCAAGGCCTTCCTCACGCATTCGGGCATCGATGAATTCCCCAATGTGACCGAGGCCGATCTCCGCGAGGCCATGCCCATTATCGCGCGCTCCGGTCTCCCTTTACTGGTCCACTGCGAACTGGAGGGTCCCCTCGATCCGTGCCGCCCGGCTGGCGGCGACCCGCGATCCTATCATAACTATCTCAGCTCGCGGCCCCCGTCCTGGGAGGATAATGCCATCGCCCTGATGATCAGGCTCTGCGAAGAATTCGGTTGCCGCACCCATATCGTCCATCTCTCCTCGGCGCATTCCATTGCACTGATAAAAGCCGCGAAGGACCGTGGGCTGCCCCTGACCGTGGAGACTGCACAACACTACCTGTATTTTGTCGCGGAGGAGATCGGGGACGGCCTGCCCGCCTATAAATGCGCGCCCCCTATCCGGGAAAGAGAAAATAACGATAAATTGTGGCAGGCACTGCATGAAGGCATTATCGACCTGGTGGCGACGGATCATTCCCCGGCCCCGCCGGATATGAAACAACTGGCATCGGGCGATCTCGCCAGGGCCTGGGGCGGGATTTCCTCCATCCAGCTGGCCCTGCCTATCTTGTGGACGGCCGCAAAAAAAAGAGGAGTGACCCCGGCGCAGCTGGCTAAATGGCTTTGTCTGGCGCCTGCCCGGCTCGCCGGTGAATCCACCCGGAGAGGGGCCATCACTCCCGGTTTTATCGCAGACCTGGTGGTCTGGGATCCCGGGGCCGGCTTCCGCGTGGATGGAAAAGATCTCCTGCACCGCCATCCGCTGACACCCTACCAGGACCGGGAACTGCTGGGGCTTGTGCACCAGACCTGGCTGGGGGGAATGAAAGTTTTCGACAGGGGCGTTCTCAGCCGGCCCGACCAGGGCCGGATCATTTTAAACGGCAGGCATGCATAAAGAGCCACAAAGAACAGATAGGATCATATCCAGGATCGCCGAACTGGCTGCCATCAGCGAAGACGCCCGGGGCATAACCCGCCGATACGGCACAGGTCCTTTCATGGAGGCGGCCCGGAAAATTCTCCAATGGATGCAGAACGCGGGACTTAGTGCCAGGATCGATGCCATCGGTAATGTTCGCGGGATCCTGGCATCGGAGAAAAAAGAGGCCCGGACCCTGGTGATTGCGTCGCATATCGATACAGTGGTAGACGCAGGCCGTTGGGATGGCCCCCTGGGTGTATTGATGGGGCTGGACCTGCTGGAGAACAGGATCCGTCTTGAACAGCCTCTCCCTTTTCATGTCGAACTGATCGCATTCTGTGATGAAGAGGGTGTTCGGTTTCAGACGACCTACCTCGGCAGTAAAGTGGTCGCCGGCAATTTTGACCCCGCGGTCCTCGAACGAATAGATGACCAGGGCGTCAGCCTGGCGACCGCCATCCGGAAATAGGCGGTGACCCGGCCCGGTTGGCGGATGAGGCTATTCCGCCCGGTAACTGGCTGGGCTATTTTGAGATCCATATCGAACAGGGGCCTGTTCTCTATGAAAAGAAAATACCCGTGGCGGCCGTGCAGGCGATTGCCGGGCAGGTAAGGGCCCAGGCCAGCTTCACAGGTGTCGCAGGCCATGCAGGCACAGTCCCCATGCCTTTGAGGGCCGACGCACTCTGCGGGGCTGCGGAATTTGTCCTTGGTCTGGAGAGCCTGGCCATGGGCGCAGAAGGCCGGCTGGTAGCCACCGTTGGCCGCCTGCAGATCCTCAACGCCGCGGGCAATGTCATCCCCGGGGAGGTAAGTTGCAGCGTGGATATCCGCAGCGCCGATGCAGCAACGCTGACGGGGGCCTACGAACAGACCCGGACCCTCTGTAAAGAGATCGGCGCGCGCCGCGATCTGCGGACGGACTGGCATGTCCTGCTGAGATCCCCATCGGTCCCCTGTGATCCGGCGATGAGCCAACTGCTGCACCGATCCATCCGGGACGCCGGGTACGAAGCCCTGTCCCTGGTCAGCGGCGCAGGTCATGACGCTGTTCCAATTTCTGCGGTGTCGCCGGTATGCATGCTCTTCGTCCGCTGTTTCAAAGGGATCAGCCACAATCCGCTGGAGAATGTAGAACGCGATGATCTGGCTGCTGCCATCAGGGTCGCTGACAATTTTATCAACCAACTGGCCGCTATCAATGGAAAGACATAAATTGAATTCATATGGAAATATCAGCCCTGACAAGATCGGTGGTAAAAAGAAATCATGCCCTGATCAGCCCCGATGGATATATCAACAGTACCGTACCCGGTTGGAAGAACTGTACCGTCAACGTGATCCTGAATGAACAGATGGGGGCCCGCCTGTGCCAGACCCTTATTACTTTTAACAGGAATGGGTCCCTGGACGGCCGTACCGACAAATCCCAGATCTTCTTCTACGTTGTTGGCGGCAAATGCACAGTCGCGGTTGGCGGAGGACCGCACCAGATGACCCAGGGACATTTTGTATACATCCCCGCAGGAAATGAATACCTGTTCAGTGATATTGCAGAAGGCACGCAAATACTGAGTTTCCATAAGGTATATGAATTGTTGGAAGGAACCACACCCCCCGAAGTGATCTTCGGCGATGCAGCGGCGATAGCCGGCAAGGAGTACTTAGGCGATCCGGCCCTTCGCCTGCAGGTTCTCCTGCCGGAGGATCCCGCCTTTGATATGGCCGTCAACATTTTCACCTATGATCCGGGTGGTCATCTGCCGATGGTGGAGACCCATGTCATGGAACATGGCCTGCTGTACCTGCAGGGACAGGGCATCTATATGTTGGATCATGAATGGTACCCGGTGAAGAAGGGCGACTCCATCTGGATGGGGCCTTATTGCCAGCAATGGTTTACCGCAATGGGGAAGGAGCCTGCGGTCTATATCTATTACAAGAATGTCAACCGCTTCCCAACGATCATATGACCCTGTCCGAATTAAATATGCTCGATCCCGCAGAAAGGAGGGCGGCGCTGGAAAAATGCAACGGTTCGCGAACCTGGATCGAAATGATGATGAGGGGCTTCCCCTTCGTCGATACGGCTGCCCTGCTGGTTGCGGCTGACCATGCCTGGCAGAGCTGCGGTCCATCCGACGGACGCGAGGCCTTTACCCATCACCCCCGCATAGGGGATATGGACTCCCTGCGGAAGAAATTCGCAAACACCGGGCAATGGGCGGCTGGAGAACAGGCAGGGATTGACGGCGCCCCCGATGACCTGCTGGCGGCCCTTGCGGCCGGCAACCAGGCCTACGAAGAAAAATTCGGCTATATCTTTATTGTCTGCGCCACCGGAAGATCGGCCGCAGAAATGTTGACCTCGCTGCAGCAGCGGCTGGGCAACGATCCCGAAAAAGAAATACAGATCGCCATGACCGAGCAGGGCAGGATCACCCGCCTCAGGCTGGAAAAATTATTGACATGAACAAGATAACGACACATATATTGGATACCTCCCGGGGACGCCCGGCCGAAGGCGTGATTGTTGTACTATTCGAATTATCGGCGGATCATCCACCTGCGCCCATAGCGAGGGGAGTAACGACTGCGGATGGCCGCATCGGTGACTGGCCGGAAATCCGGCCCGGAAAGGGAATTTTTAAAATAAGATTCGAGACCCAGCCGTGGTTTGATCGGCAGTCCATCCCGACCTTCTATCCGTTTGTTGAAATACATTTCACGGTCACCGCCGATGGACATTACCATATTCCTTTATTGATCAGTCCTTTCGGTTATTCCACTTACCGGGGTTCCTGAGGACCCCTTTGTAAAAGATCCACTATGCAATTATCCGTTAATGATAGAGAGAAAGACAGTCTCCTGAGCAGCTTACAGACAGCGAACCTCGCCTTCCAGGAGCGCTATCCGGGAGACCGGCCGGATCGCCAGCCCGTTCATACCGTATATGGAGGAGCCAACCTCTTCCGTTCCGACACCTGTGTTAAAATGGGAGAGACGGCACTAAGGAACCTGCAGACCTTTGCGCCGGATTTTACGGTCCTGGCCAGGGTTTTACAGATAGATGGCCATGAATATCTACCCCATACCGAGCGGGAGAAGACGAACCTGTTGCAGCAACTGGAACGCATGACCGATGAAGACAGAAAAAAAGATCGTGCCTGGCTTGCCTGGTCGGTCTACAACAAGGTCGTTCGAAAATTACAAGAGGAGCCGGTTGAGGATTTCCGCATCGATTTCGAGGATGGGTTCGGCAACCGGCCGGATGAAGAGGAGGATGCAGAGGCCATCAGGGCGGCCGGCCAGCTGGCTGCCGGCATGAAGAACAAGACCCTGTCGCCCTTCATCGGTATCCGGATCAAGCCTTTTACCGAAGATCTTAAGAATCGGGGCGTCAGGACCATGGACCTCTTCATCACCGAATTGTTACGACAGACCGGCGGGGCACTGCCGCCGAACTTCGTGGTGATGTTGCCGAAAGTGACCATCCCTCAGCAGGTAACCACCCTGGTCCGGCTCTTTGAGATCATAGAAAGAACAAATGGCCTGCCGGCCGGCGCCCTCAAAATGGAGACCATGGTGGAGGCTACCCAGATCATCATGGATGATGAAGGACGAAACCCTCTTTTCAGGATCATCAGGGCCGGCGAAGGCCGTTGTATAGCCGCCCATTTCGGGACCTATGACTACACTGCATCCTGCGGCATCACTGCCAGGTACCAGACCATGGCGCACCCGGTCTGTGATTTTGCCCATCATATGACGAAGGTTGCCCTTGCGGGCACCGGCGTCTTCCTCTCCGACGGCGCGACCAATGTCATGCCGATCGGTCCTCACCGGGGTGAGCAACTGAGCTTTGAACAAATGGAAGAGAACCGCCAGGCCGTCCATAAGGCATGGAGAACGGGGTATAACCATACCATGCATTCATTGATCAATGGCTTCTACCAGGGCTGGGACCTCAATCCGGCGCAACTGCCGATGCGCTACGCCGCCACCTACAACTTCTTTCTGGGCAGCCTGGAAGAGGCTACGCACCGTCTCAGGATTTTTGTAGAACGGGCTGCCATCTCCACCTTGACGGGTGATATATTTGATGACGCAGCAACAGGGCAGGGGCTGCTGAATTTCTTTCTGAAGGCCCAGAACTGCGGCGCCATCGATGAAAAAGATATCCTGGCGACGGGACTGACCCTGGACGAGATCCACACCCGATCCTTCTTTACGATTTTGAAGGGGAGACGATCACAGCGTTAATTTTTTTTGTAAATTACCGGATATGCATTTGACGCCCAGAGAATCGGAAAAACTACTGTTGTACCTGGCAGGGGAACTGGCAGAAAAGAGAAGGGCCCGTGGGCTGAAGTTGAATTATCCGGAGGCCATTGCCCTGATCAGCAGCAGGCTGCAGGAGGCTGCCCGTGACGGCAGGCCAGTAGCCGAACTGATGCACTACGGGGCATCCATCCTGTCCCGGGACGATGTCATGGAGGGCATTCCCGAGATGATCCATGAGATCCAGATAGAGGCAACTTTTCCGGACGGCACCAAACTGGTGACGGTCCATGATCCGATACGGTAAGCTATTTTAATATGATCCCAGGCGAATACATACTGGCAACAGGGGATATCGAATGCAATGTCGGCAAACCTATCCTGTCCCTCACGGTTGTGAATACGGGCGATCGTCCGGTACAGGTCGGTTCGCATTTCCATTTTTTTGAAGTGAACAGGGAAATGAGTCTGGACAGGGCAAGGGCCTTTGGCATGCGATTGAACATTCCCTCGGGTACGGCTGTCCGCTTTGAACCGGGAGAGGAGAAGGATGTGGTCCTCGTACCATATGGTGGACAGGCAAGGGCCATAGGATTCAACAATCTGACGGGTGGCGCCACCGGTGAATTGGCGCTGCCGGCTGCCCTGCAAAAGGCCAGGGACGGAAATTTTAAAAACCAGCAGCCATGAGTCTTTCCATCAACCGCATCAAATATGCCAACCTATACGGTCCCACGACGGGGGACAGGGTTCGTCTGGCAGACACAGATCTGCTGATCCGGATCGAAAAAGATTTTTCCGTTTATGGCGATGAGCCCAAATTCGGCGGCGGAAAGACCATTCGCGACGGGATGGCCCAATCCGCCACCGCCACCCGCGACGAGGGCGTTCTGGACTTCGTGATCACCGGCGTCATCATCATCGATCATTGGGGCATTATCAAGGCGGATATCGGTATAAAGGACGGCCGTATCGCCGGGATCGGCCGGGCCGGCAACCCGGATACCATGGATGGCATCGACCCCGGCATGGTCATCGGCGCTTCCACGGAAGTGCACGGCGGTGCCGGATTGATTGCTACCGCTGGTGGCATCGATACCCATATCCATTTCATCTGTCCTCAGCAGATCGACCACGCCCTATACAGTGGCATCACCACCATGATCGGGGGTGGTACCGGTCCGGCCGATGGCACCAACGCCACCACCGTGACCCCCGGCGCCTGGAATATCCGCAAAATGCTGGAGGCGGCCGATGCCTTCCCGATGAACCTGGGCTTCCTGGGGAAAGGGAACTGCGCCACCACGGCGCCACTCGAAGAACAGATCGCCGCCGGGGCCCTGGGCCTGAAGATCCACGAGGACTGGGGTTCGACACCCGCCGTGATCGATGCCTCGCTGAGGGTGGCTGATCAATACGATGTGCAGGTGGCTATCCATACCGATACCCTCAATGAGGCCGGATTCCTGGAGAGTACCCTTGCCGCCATTGCCGGCCGGGTGATTCATACCTATCACACGGAAGGGGCAGGAGGGGGGCATGCCCCCGATATCATCCGCGCAGCCATGTACCCCAATATATTACCCTCCTCCACCAATCCTACCCGCCCCTATACGGTCAATACGATCGACGAACACCTGGATATGCTGATGGTTTGCCATCATTTGAACAAGGCCGTTCCGGAAGATGTGGCATTTGCCGATTCCAGGATCCGCCCGGAGACCATCGCCGCAGAGGATATCCTCCATGACATGGGTGTCTTCAGTATGATGAGCAGTGATTCCCAGGCCATGGGCCGGGTCAGCGAGGTCATTCTACGCACCTGGCAGACGGCCGATAAGATGAAGAAACAGCGGGGCAGCCTGCCGGAGGACGCCGGCAAAGAAGACGACAATTTCCGGGTCAAAAGATACATCGCCAAATATACCATCAACCCGGCCATCACCCACGGCATTGCGGCCTATGTCGGCAGCCTGGAAAAGGGCAAGGTGGCCGACCTGGTCCTTTGGCGGCCGGCCCTTTTTGGCGCCAAACCCGAGTTGATTATAAAAGGAGGAATGATCATCGCCGGCAGGATGGGGGACCCTAACGCCAGCATCCCCACGCCGCAGCCGGTCCTTTACCGGCCGATGTTCGGCGCCTTTGGGAAGGCCCTCCATGCAACCTGCATCACCTTTGTATCGGCCCTTTCCCTCGACCGCAATATCGTGCAGCAGTACGGCCTGCAAAAGGAAATATTGCCTGTTTCGCATTGCCGTGATATCACAAAGGCCGATATGATCCATAACGACCAGACACCCCGGATCGATGTCAACCCGGAGAACTATGAAGTAAAAGTGGACGGCCAGCCCATCACTTGTGAGCCGGCCCGCGAACTGGCCCTTGCCCAGCGGTATTTTTTATTTTAATGACCCATCTATGATCATCCAGGAAAAAATAGGTCATATCACATCCTTCCCGGCCGGCGGCCGGCTGATCGATCGCCTGGACCTGGAATGGTTCGAGACCGGTAAAAGGATCCTCCGCAAACGTACTGCCGGCGGCAGGGAGATCGCCCTGAAATTTCTGCGGGAGAGCCCAGCACTGACCGAAGGCGATATATTATATGCCGACGCAAAGGACATGGTCGTCGTATCGATCCTTCCCTGTCCCGTCATCGTGATCCATACGGCATCGGCCTATCAACTGGCGGCGGTCTGCTATGAGATCGGCAATCGGCATCTGCCGCTGTTCATCGGGGAAGAGGTCCTGCTGACCCCATATGAGGCTCCCTTGTTCCGGCAATTGCAGGCACAGGGCTACGATGTACGCCAGGAGACCCGGCCCTTGCTGAATTCTTTTCGAACTACCGTTGCCGCACATGCGCATGGCGGCGGCGGGGACAGTAGCCTCTTCTCAAAGATCCTTCATCTTGCCAGCCCTAAACCAGAAACCCTAAACCAGAAACCAGCAACGTGAACCCCCTCTTAAGTCTCCTGCAACTCAGCGATCCGGCCCTGCCGGTCGGGGCCTACGCACATTCCGCCGGGCTGGAGACCTATGTACAGGCAGGGATCGTCAAAGATCCAGCCACGGCCGGCGAATTCGTCCGGGAAATGTTGGCGATGAATATTCACTACACGGATGCAGCGCTGCTGGCTTTCTCGCACAAGGCCACGATAAAAAACGACTGGCAGCGTCTCCTGGAATTGGATCAGCTTTGCGAAGCCGTAAAGATCCCCCGGGAGATCCGCCAGGCCAGCCAGAAGTTGGGAACAAGATTGCTGAAGATCGTCCGGGGATTTGATCGGGGGGACGGTCTGATGTTTCCGATCAACGGCCGTGTGTCTTCGGCTGCGCCCCCGGCGCCCCTCCGTCACTATCCTGTTCTCTTCGGTTATGCGGCCGCCAGCCTGGGCATTCCTTTGGCCGACGCATTGACCGGATATTACTACAACGCAGCGGCGGGTATGGTCACCAACTGTGTGAAGCTTATCCCCATTGGGCAGCAGGACGGGCAGGAACTGTTATTTTCCCTGCAAACCCTTATCGGAGACCTCGTAGCCGGCAGCCTGGAGCCGGACGAAGATCTCGTTGGCCTCTGCTGCACAGGGCTGGACATTCGCTGCATGCAGCACGAACAATTGTATTCCCGATTATACATGTCATAATTCACCCCGTAAATGCAGGAAAGAAACTATATAAAGATCGGTATTGCAGGGCCGGTGGGTTCCGGTAAGACAGCCCTTATCGAAAGGCTTACTCGCAGACTGGCCGGAGAATACAGCATCGGCGTGATCACCAACGATATTTATACAAAAGAGGACGCGGAATTCCTCACCCGGCATAGCCTGCTGCCTGCCGACCGCATCATCGGCGTGGAGACAGGCGGTTGCCCGCATACGGCTATACGTGAGGATGCCAGTATGAACCTGGAGGCCGTAGAGGAAATGGCTCAGCGCTTTGGTGATCTCCGCATCATTTTTATCGAGAGCGGCGGCGATAACCTCTCTGCGACCTTCTCCCCCGATCTGGCTGATTGCAGCATCTTTGTCATCGATGTGGCGGAAGGGGACAAGATCCCCCGCAAAGGCGGTCCGGGTATCACCCGCAGCGATCTGCTGATCATCAATAAGATCGACCTGGCCCCCTATGTCGGCGCCAGCCTGGACGTCATGGAAAGGGATGCAAGACTGATGCGAAAGGGATATCCCTTTGTCTTTACCAACCTCATGACCGGGGAGGGTCTGGACAGCGTTAGCGGCTGGATAAGAAAATATGCCCTGCTGGAAGAAACGGAAGAACCCATATTATGGCGATGAAGGCAACCGTCCATATCCGTGCAGCGGTCCGCAACGGCGCTACCCGCCTGGTGGAGAGCTATGCTACGCCTCCTTTTAAGGTCGCGGACATAACCGAGGATAGAGGGGCACTTCTCTTGCACCTGATGCTGATGAGTTCTTCTCCGGGTATTCTTGACGGAGACGCGTACGCGATGCGCATCGACCTGGAAGAGCGGAGTCAGTTGCACTTGCATACCCAGGCCTACCAGCGCCTGTTCCAGATGACAGGGGGCGCCCGCCAGTCCATGGAGATCCATCTGCAGGAGGGCGCCGCGCTCTGCTACGTGCCGCATCCGACCGTGCCCCATCGATCTTCGGTCTATACCGGGATCAACAGGATCTATCTGGCGGAAGACTGCCGCCTCATCTGGGGAGAAGTATTGACCTGTGGACGAAAATTGAATGGGGAGATCTTTGCCTTTTCAAAATATCATTCGATGACGGAAATATTCAAGGACGGTCATCTGCTGCTGCGGGAGAATATTTTCCTTCAACCATCGACCATGCAACTCAGGGGAATCGGCCAGATGGAAGGCTATACGCACCAGGCCAGTCTGCTGGTGATCGGGAGGGACTGGACCGGAACATCGGTTGAAGATAGGATCCGGGAATATACGCACGGCCATAAGGATATCCTGGTGGGTCTTAGCGCCGGACCCGCCGGCAGCCGGGTGCTGCGTCTCCTGGGCCACCAGGCCGGGCAATTGCACGGGATCCTGCAGGCGATCGCAGTCCATCTGTTTTCAGGGACGCCCTTGTCCCGAGACAGCAATCCTTCATTCAAAGACAGCACAACTCTTATCCCGAGACAGCAACCCTTCATTCAAGACGGCACAACTCCTATACCATGACAGCAAGAGCTTCATTCCCTGACGCCACAATCTTCCTTCCGTGACGGCCGAACTGGAGGTCCTGGCAGCGGCCGCCATCACGGTGGCCTGTTTGCATACGGTCACGGGCCCCGATCATTACCTGCCCTTTATCGCGCTGTCGAAGTCACGGGGATGGTCATGCAGAAAGACGATTGGGTGGACCCTCGTCTGTGGCTGCGGTCATGTCTGGTCTTCGGTCCTGCTGGGACTGGGGGGCGCAGCGATCGGCTGGTCCCTGTCAAATATAAAATGGATGGAACATATCCGGGGTGGGCTGGCCGGCTGGGCCCTGTTGGGTTTTGGCCTGATCTATGGAGTTTGGGGCCTGTTCCGGGCCTGGCGTAACCGGCCCCACAAACATTTCGATATCTACGAGGACGGATCGGTCTATGTCTACCGGCACCGGCACGGCCAGCCCGTCCTGCCGCAGGACCGTCATGTGGTGACACCGTGGGTATTATTTATCGTCTTCGTCCTGGGGCCCTGCGAACCGATGATCCCCTTACTTTATGTGCCCGCGGCAAAGGACTCCTGGGCGGGCATGGTCCTTTTGATCGCTGTCTATACTTTTTTCACGCTGGTAACCATGGTCGCCATGGTCCTTACCGGCTACTATGGCCTTTCTTTTCTGAAGACAGAAAAATTAGAGCGC
>Ga0247778_1000953_pt1 | contig 18395 bp, 17 predicted proteins | sample UWRJL049202B5_FD_179939 | JGI IMG/M metagenome (GOLD analysis project Ga0247778, IMG submission 179939) | Plant litter microbial communities from Arlington Agricultural Research Station in Wisconsin, United States - UWRJ-L049-202B-5 | ecosystem: Environmental > Terrestrial > Plant litter >... | reverse complement strand
CGATTAGTCAACTTCAACTGGAGGCTGACGCGCGTGAAGCCTTGCCATATGTATAATATCTCCCATCCGCCCCAATAACAATACTAATCTGAGATACAGAGATTCGATAACTGCACCAAGACTCTAGGCCCTCTCCGTCAAGTCATCTTCTCCTGCATCACCTGCAATCCTCCTCCCGAGAACCCCTCCGACCCCTACAATGCAGCCGGCGTGTGCTACTCTTGCTCGATACAATGCCACGGCGAACATACACTAGTCGAACTCTTCAATAAGAGGGATTTCACCTGCGACTGCGGAACCACTCGTCTCCCAGCCTCCTCACCATGCACATTGCGCATAAATCCAGAGACCAACACAAAAGGCGAAGTGCACTCCGAGACTGCCGACCCAAACAACAAATACAACCAGAACTTCAAGAACCGTTTCTGCGGTTGTGAGTGCGACTATGACGCGCATGCACAGAAAGGGACAATGTTTCAATGTCTCGGCCTGGGTACGGCTGATGATGGGGGATGTGGCGAAGATTGGTGGCACCCTGGATGTATTGTCGGAATGGGTCCGGAGTGGTTCGAGCAAATGGCTACACCAAGAAAGCCCAAGAACCAAGGCCTACTAGAATCTATCACCGAGGTTGCAGAGGTAGGTGTGGACGCGCCGAGCGGAGATCAGTCAGACAACCCCGCAGAAACAGCCCCTGAAAACGATACGGACGATGATGACCCACCTCCACCTCCAGGATTCCCGGAAGAAGACGATTTCGAAGGGTTCATATGCTACAAGTGTGTTGATGCGCATCCGTGGATCAAGCGCTACGCAGATACAAAAGGATTCTTAGGTCCAGTTTTCAAACGAAGCACCGCTCCATCTCCGGAGACCGGATTACTTGCCAAAGCAGAAGAAGTAATAACCTCGAACCTTCTGAATCCCAAGAAGCGCAAAGCTGATGACGATGAAGAATCAGTCGCATCTGGGACATCGAAAAGGCTTAAGGACGACTCAGATGCTGGAGCGAATGCTACATCTACAGGAACGGCTGAGTCTTCGGAAACGCTCGCAGTGCAACCACCAGCGTGTAAATATAAAGTACTCCCGCCTCCACCGACTGGCCAATTCTCGCTATTCTTCAAATCAGATTTCCGAGACCATCTATGCAGATGCTCAGACTGCTTCCCGGACCTCAAAAAGCACAACCAACTTCTTGAGGAAGAAGAGATCTACGAACCCGAGCTCTCGGAAAGCGGAGGCGAAGACGGCGCCAGCACGGCTGGAAGTGGCAGTATCTACGACCGTGGCGAAAGCGCCTTGAAGAACGTGGATCGCGTCAAGGCAATCGAAGGAGTGATGGCCTACAACCACTTGAAAGACCAGCTCAAGCCATTCTTCCAGAAATTTGCGGAGAGTGGTCAAGCTATTGGTGCAGAGGATATCAAGGCTCACTTTGCGAAGATGAGAGGTGATGCTGAGGCTATCAAGCAGGCTGGGGAGGGAGCGAAAAGCACCGATAACAGGAAAGAGCAGAGCGGATATTGAAAAAAGGTTGGCTTGTGAATTATGGAGTTGGGAATCGGAAATGTAGGATTGTTGTATACAAAATAGGGGTAACTGGGTAATTTCATAGGTATTACTTATAATGTGAAAGACGTTCATGGAAGGAAGAGTGCTTAGCGCCTTCCGCCCACAAAACAAAAAAGACCTCCCTCGCCACCACAGCGAGCTTAGCCAACGCAGCTCCGGCCGGCTTCTTTTTACCCGTCCACTGTTTCGTTACAGGACGCAAAGACCACGACCTGTCATCGACTTCACTCATGTTCACCTCCAACGACAAGAATAGGACACAATTTGCCAGCCGAAGGAGAGCTTCTCATACCAGCGGATCTTAAGGATGCCTCATGCCAGGCGCTTAATTGCTGCAGTCAGCCCTCTTTCTACGAGATACCACCTACCAAGAATAAGCAGCTAAGTTGAAACAAGGCATTTCATACACGCCTCCAGCATGAAGCGCTCGTGTAACAAGCAGGCGTTCTGGCCTCGGCCATGGCGGAATCGGTTGCATGGCAGCCGCGCTCTTTCCCATCTTTCAGCTTAACGCAGCCTCATCCCTTACACTTAAATATGCCTGCGTCGCAACTGATGTTCAGCATCAGGCTGCGAAATCTTCCTCAAAGATGTCGCCATCAGATTGTGCAGACTTCCCGAATTGCGGCGCGCTTCAACCGAATCAAGATATTGCAGGCATTGGGGTGAGTTGAGAATTCCACAATTACTGTTCTCTGTACCACATTCACAGAGGCTAAAGGCATAAATGCAGGTCTACATCGCCTTCATAACTACAGCAGGTCTCACGGTTTTTGCGTCGATCGTAGCATTCTTCTCTGCATGGAAATCGGGCGAAGATGTGCTCCCAGTCTCAACCGACATGAGACTCCTTCAAGCAACAACCGGACCCCTCGTTATAAGTCTTGCAGACCAACAGATGGTAGCCGGCCTCGCAATCCTAATCGCAGCTTTCAAAGATTGGAACACCATCTCAGCATACCATTTCAACCTTGTCGTCTACATTGCATGGTTTTCTTCCTTCACACATGGCGTTGCCCTCATTAGCACCACTGCCCTACTGATGAAGAATATGATACTGTTAGTCTTAAGGTTGGTTGGCTTTACTGCCGTCTTCGCTCTTTATGTAGTTGCACAAGCAAGAAGCAGGACATATGGGGATGGAAAAATCTTGTGGTATCTCGGAACTAGCAAGTATCCTGATGCAGCAGCTGCTTGTCTTGCCAAATGTTGTGCGGCGCAACTGCCTTCGCATGACGGTGGAGAATTTCAGATTGGGGCTCTTGTGCTGTATCTCTTCTTAGGGGCTGTCAACTGGCTTTTAGACTCGCTTGAAAGCACCAAGAGACGTCCGATGTCATTCCTGCGCCAGTTCGTCAAATTTGTTATAATGATAATTTCTGTTGCTCTGCTGCTCGTGGCAGGTGTAAGCGCGTCAATACTACGAGATGTGAGCCGTTACGACGGTCTTGTTGTCGCCAATGATTTTGGAGACCAGAACGCATGGAGCTTCGGACAGCTTGTTGCTGTGATTCTCCTCATATTGCCGCTTTTGGCAGCATTAGAAGGTTTCTTCGGTAAATTATCTCCCTAATTCATTCTCCTGTGAGAAGCTACTAAGACTTCCCCATTAGGAGAGCAGGCGAAACAAAAACAAGAGGCCAAAGAGAGAAACAAGGAAATACGGTCCGGTAGATCACAAGAAAGCACCGCTACCATTTCAAACGAGCAACCTGCAATTGTAGAGAACGAACCCTAGGATACAAATATACAGACTTCTAGTTTAGAAACCATGCCCGCAGAAAATGACTTCCTGAGCGAGCCTCCTGTCCTAGAGCCGGCTCACGGCCCGCCGACCCGCCAAGAGTCTCCACTACCACTCGAGATCCACAACTCTACGTCAAACTCATGCGGGCTCTGAGCTGTCAGCGGGACACATGAGACTGGAACCTTGGTATGGAAGCCGATCATTGTCATTCTGGAGAAAAACCGATGTGAAGTACCTAGGAGTTATGTTGAGGTTTGTGATATACCTTTGGATCCGACAAGTTGAGGAAGAGAGGACTGTGATCAGCGAAATCAATGTAGGAAACTATTTCGGTATTTTGAAGGGATTTGTGAACTATTGAACTGAGTAGGGTCTCTCGGGAGTTTTATGCCCGGAATTCATCACTTAAACTTAATGAGATTCGGTTGTTACGATAATCTACTCTGAACACATAGCCCATCAAATCTAAATCCCATTCCACCAAAAAGTCTTCTCCACCTTAAAAGTCTCCTTCAAAGGAACCTCCTTACTCGAAGTCCCAACCAGCACCGCATACTCATCTTTCTCCACAATCCACGCGTTCCGAACCTCATCCCAGAAGCTTGCCGCATATTTCACCTCAATCGGTACCTCTACCGTCTTACTTTCTCCCTTCTCCAAGAATACCTTCTTGAAACCCTTCAATTCCTTCACTGGGCGCCTGATACTCGGATTCTTCTGCGCAACATAAACTTGCACCACTTCCGCCCCCGCAATATCACCGGTATTTGTAACCTTAACACTAACATTCAAATCCTTCTCTGTCTTCTCAACCTTCAAATCCGCCACCTCAAAGGTAGTGTACGAAAGCCCATGTCCAAACGGGAACAGCGCCGGCAAATCTAGCATCTCATACCACCGATACCCCACATACACATCCTCACCATACAGCGTTCTGCCCCTCTCTGTCCTATAATTCAAAAAGGCCGGATTATCCTGCAATCTCACTGGGAAACTGAGCGGCAGTTTCGCGCTTGGGTTCACGTTCCCGAATAGGATGTCTGCGATGGCGTTGCCAGTCTCGTTTCCGCCGTACCAGGCGTGGATCAGTGCTTTCACGGAGGAGGCCCAAGGCATGGAGACGGGGGTGCCGGATTGCATTACGACGACTGTGGAGGGGTTTGCGGCGGAGACGGCGCTGATGAGGGCGTTCATGTGGCCGGGAAGATCCATGTTCTCTCGGTCTGAGCCTTCGCCTTCCCAGTCGGACTGTGGGAATGTGATCAGTTACGAAATTTGATGGGAGGAGTTGAGGAACTTACGTTTAAGCCAGCACAGATGATAACCTGATCCGCATCCTTTGCTAAAGCGGAAGCGTGCTTGATCTCTTCTTCCGCTTCAATGACCTTCGCGCCACCAATCCTCACCGCACCTTGTCCGAACAGCATACTAGCCCCCGGATCTAACTTCGACGAAGGTGCGCTGCCAAATTCGACCTTGATGTGATACTTCTCCCCTTCCTTCATCGTCATGGTTCCTTTCTCTTCAATCGTACCACAAGAGAAAAACATATCTCCCTTGGTCTGCTTCGTCGCATTATCAATCAACAACTTGTCGTTGACATACAACTTAGCTGTCCCAAAAACACCCAGACCGAATTCAAACTCGCAATCTTCCTCAGCTACATAATACCCCTCGATATCAGCCCACCACATTGGACCTTTGAGCTTCGAGCATTCATAGTCCATCATCAGTAAATCCGTCTTAAACATAACGAGTTCGTCGGCAATTTCGCGGTCTTTTACGGATGGCGGGTCATTGTAGGCGCGGAATGAAACTCCTGGTTCGCCTTTGGCGGTCTTGAGAATGTTGCCAAGGAGAGGGAGTTCTTTGTGAGCGTAGCAGCCGACGGTATAGTCTGGTGGGGTGGTTAGTTGGGAGCTGATGCCGTCAAACGGTGTTACTGCGTAGTAGGCTCGGAGTGCTGCTGAACCGCCGCCGTGATAGGCTGCGATTTTCGCGTTGGGGCCGATGATGAGGGTCTCCAAAGATTAGTGAATATTTATGGAACATTTCAGATGTACTCACCTTCTTCTCCTTTGATAATGGTAGAATGTTATCGTCATTCTTCATCAGAACAATTGAATCCGCACCGATCCTCCTCAACAGTGCAGCGGTCCCGGGCGTATCTGCAGTCTTCTCTTCAGCATCCTGAGGAATCTTGGAAATAGCACAGCGATTGATCAGGTTCAAAACATTCCGAACCCGTTCGTCGAGAATATGCTGCGGGACTTTGTTGACACCAACCGCCTGGACGAGCGTCTCTCCTCGCCATTTTGTGGATCCTGGCATTTCAAGGTCAAGCCCAGCGTTTATTGAGCTGGAGGTTGAATACGTTCCCCACCTGAAGACAGGTTAGATTTGGTTTGAAACCTGAGCGGATCTGAAAGACTTCCCAATCACTCATTATACATCCTTCCCAGCCCCATTCTTCTCTTAGAATTTGCTTCATGATCTTTGGATTCTCACTGACGTGAACCCCATTGATCTTGTTGTAAGCCGTCTAGTTTCAAGTCAGCAGATTTCGAAATACTTGCATGGAAGCAACGAACCATGAAACACCCCGGCTTAGAATCTCTAACAACCAACTGAAACGGCAAGCAATAAATCTCCCTCAACGCCCTATCAGTTAAAATAGCATCCGTCCCATTACGCTCATGTTCCTGGTCATTGCACACAAAATGCTTAATTGTGGCAACAATATCATCATCTTGAATCCCATTGACCAATGCAGCAGCACCAAGACCAGCAAGCACAGGGTCTTCACTGAGACTTTCGAAGCCTCTTCCACCTAGGGGAGAACGCTGCATGTTGATGGTAGGACCGAGAATCACGTGTGTTCCTTTGGCTCTGGCTTCATGGGCCATCTTGAGGCCTGCTTCGCGGAGAAGATCGGTGTCCCAGGTTGCTCCAAGAGCGGTGCCGCAGGGGAAACATGCCGCTGGTGTTGCTGTGAGGAAGTTAGCCTCATCATGGTTTCTGGTAGGTTGCGACAGGATGTCCATGTGTGGGGTATGCCTTGGCAAGGCCTGTAGGAATAAGATGAGTTATTTAAGATTCTTACCATTGAAAAATGTTGTACCACGGACCCCGTTTGGACCGTCTGATACTCTGATCTTTGGGATGCCATGCTTGGGGATAGGGACTGTCCAACGAGTTAACACATTACGGTTGACATTGCGATTTAGATTTAATAATTGGGTTCATCAAATCTATAAACTTGAATAGAATTGGGGGCAAAATACCTGTATGCCACCAATCCGCACCTAAGAGCTGTCAGTAAAATATCAGGCGGGGAATGAATTGAGTGTTATCGAACCTGCTAACAAGGCAACTTTCTCAACATTATTGAGCTTGACAAGCAAGTCTTCGACATCAACGGTAGCCGTCATTTTTTCTGGATGATTTTTGTGAAATGAAAAAGAAGGTTCAGAGCTAAACAAAAATGGATGAGGAGGCTCAGATCAGGGTGACAACACAGGAGTACAAGACACCGCCTCCGGGACGCGGACCTGGTCAGCCTTCCCCCACTCGCTTTGCCTTGTGACAGAACAATTCCCGATATGCTCATTCGCTGGCTAAGTTGCAGCGACAGATAAGGCGAAGACAAACATTTTACCGGCTGGCTAAAATAGATTTCGATATGTGAGATAGCTGCTAATTGGCGGGAGAAGGCACAGCGTTGTCATAATGGAGCAAGGCGGATAATCTTCGGCGAGGCGTTGAAGATTGTGGGCCCGTGGGCACTGGACTGGAGCTGGATCTTATGCGGTCCTGTCGGGAAGAATTCCATGTCTCTTAATGCCGTTTTGGATCTCCGTTGGTGTGGGGTACAAAATACGTCAAGAACGAAGTGGGGATGGAACGGTTCGTGCCAAGAGTCCACGGAAAAACCTCGGCCGGAGTTGCTCCCCTTTTCACGTCAAGCCGCAACCGAACTCGTACTTACAGTAAAGCGAGCCTGACATGTTTGATAATTTTCTTCGAATCGGCCATAATCGAGGTTAAATTCAGTGGGATCAATATCCACTCTTTAATTGTGTATCAAGTACTGTACAAAAATCTATCAGTCTTCTCACGGTTTCGCGAGACTCGACAGCGGGGCAGCAAGACTGATTTTGCTATCTTGAAATCGAAATATCTTCCTGTTTCTGAAAACCCCCTAATTTAATGTGTGAATTTCCAGTGTGATTTTCCATCAGAAGCTTCTGGGTCAGATTCCCAACCAGTCCAGTAACATTAGCAAAAGATCAAGGCAACGAGGACAAATCCATATTGTAGTCAAACGGCACCCCACTGATAGCAAAAGGAATAAATTGCTGCTCTCCCCACAGCGGCCATATCTCATTCCATTGATCATAAAGGGGATCTGCCCCAATACCTAGTTCGAGATCGTTTTGCTGGGTTCTCTCATGGGAGTGTGATAATTCCTGAAGCCCCATGGCTGCTTCGGTTTCGTTGTTTCGATCAATAGAGGATACGACTCCATGTGCTTCCATTTCTTTGGAGGTATCTTGAGTGACTGGAGATACACCAGTGCAGTCATTCATGCTTGCTTCTAGAGCCACGAAATCATCTCTAGTTTTCCCTCGAAACCTGGCCCGGTCCTTGTTAGCTCGCCCGTATAGGGTTTGTGTGTGCTGGACTGTTTTGCGCTGCATTCTTTTCATTAGCAAGCCTCTTGAAGCCTGATACGAGTACTTACCCATCCTTCGCCCATTTTCCACAACGCCGTGAAGTGATCCAGGTATGCAATGCCTTTCTCCATCAACCTTGCTGTAGTTGCAAAGTCGCGCCCAGGGCCCATTCGAGGGAAATTGTATACATATACGTTTCCAATAGTAGCAATAAAGCTACAGAAACCTGCGAAAGGTATGACGAGCGGGGCACCCAGTTCTTCAAGTTGCTCGAGTAGAGTTATGATGTACGCTGAACTCTCGAAGAGCTCGTTGGCTCTGTCAATCCACCAATTTTCTGGCGGAGTGTCCTCTAAAAATGGAGGGTCGACAGGGCCTCTGGGTTCTGATTCTGGTGTGGGAAGAAGCGGGGTATACTCGCGCACCAGAAACAAAATACTACGACTCTCAGTTTTGGGCCACTCTTGAGAGGTGAGACACTTACCCAACATAGTAAATCAAGTTGACGTAGGCAAATGATTCTCCACCCCCAAGAGATACCTGGACCGCAATTGATGTCTCTGGATATCGCAATCGACTGTGCTGCAACTGTCTCCAGTCCTGAAGTTCTTCATATAAATTTCTCCAAGATGACCCTTCCACCCACGGAGGCCCAATCCCAGGTTGTCGTCTTCCGCCGTTGATTATCCACTTCAGAATCCTTGCCCAAATATCAAATCCTAAAATAAGTATGGTGTAGTAATGGTCTATACCGATAGCATTGTTGCTCTTCCTGGCTAATAATGTTTTGGCATCGACGCGTTGTGCTGCGATGTGCCCAAAAGCAAAGTCTTGATCACCAACAGGAAGATGAATGCTCATCTGTTCCAACGGGAACATCAACGGTCGACTTTTGCCACTAAATACGAGTCGATCCATGATAAAGCAACTCCAGAGCGTACGGTTTTGGATTTCTTGCTGTTGCTCACTAGGTTTCTCTGGACCTTTCATCGATTCCAAAGACTGCATCATGCGAATCGCAGTACCTACCGCTATTAACTCGCTATTTTCAAGCGCTTTAAAACACTTACCTGTATTCATCCAGGCACTGTACCCCCGACCACAACCCCACTCATACATGGAAAAGATGAGAAGTGTGTGTACAGTAGTCAAGTCCGGCGGCTCCCAGAAAGCTCGACTCAATCCATCCCTCACCATTTGAACTAACTCGTCCATCGAAACTGGCATTTCCTGGACAGCGTTCATGGAAGGAACACACAGCGTGATCAACACAGCAATAAATAATAGCCCCTTTCTATCATGTGCATTGGTATCGAAACTGGCAAGGTGTAGAAACGCCAACTCGGGGAATTTCCGCTTAAAATGAGAAGCGCACCGAACCACCAGCGATTTTGGGAATGCTCCGACCACTCTTTCCAAAGGAAGGCTGCCATTGGCTATTTTGCCTTCTTCTGCGGGGCTAAGCGCCTCTACGGTGACTGCTTTCTTCCTTGGTTTGCTGAATGATATCTCTGGGGCAGCGAGAACACAATTCCCTGGGTCAGTTCGCCCGCTTTTGAGGCAGTTCCGGCAAGGCGACTTCCCTTCGTGAATGCATTTGATTTTTGATCTCCTACTCAATATCAGTAGGCAACCTCGGAAAGCTAGGAGAAAACACATTAGGCATATAGAGTGCCTCGCCATTACTTTGTCGGGTGCTGACTGCATAGGCTGCACTTCTTGCTGCAAAATCGAATCTAAAGACTGGGAACCGTGACATACCGGCACCAAGCACAAGCAATCGTCGTACGGACCATTTTTCAATCGTATCTCCGAGCTCCAAATAGGAGTTGTAGTATACGGATTCGCCAGAATCGCCGTTCAATTCAAAAGTTATCGATTCTCGGGTTTGAAGCGGGGTTTGAGCTTACTTTGAAGCAGATTCTCGGGTTTCAGGCTAGATAGGCTTTAGCTGAACGCTATCTGGCTTCCCTCAGGCACTATTTGGCACGAATTTTTAGTGGCAAAGGTGGGGTAATGACTGAACCAATCGCTTAAGCCCCTTATCGGACAGCCGAAGACTTCCTGGGACTTCACTTCACAAAATAGACGAACGATTCTCAAAATCCTTACTGAAGACCTTCGTTCTGATGTAACAATCTTCTCCTATTATTTTTTTGGACCTATTCCTGGCTTCTGGTCGTCCCCGTATACGAAGATTCTATACCAGCTTTGTCGGAAATGAAAACTCAGCCACAAAAAATCAGGAAATTTGACGAACTCCCAGAATTTGATCCAGTCGAGAAGGACATTCCCAAACTTGAAAGGAATCCAAATTGCCCTCTTGAAAATGACGTCTGTCCATATATCAGAAATTCCAGTGCGCTTTCGCTGAGTCCTTGCATCAGTACCATGAAAGAACAATGAGCACAATGCTACGATACTCTTAGCTCGAAAATGTATCGAACGGATTGTACAACGTTCGGTTTCTGACCGATCTGCGATTTTGACCGGACTGCCGCGCACGCTAGACCCTGGCTCGAAATGCAAGCCGCAGCTGAAATCAACTGCCTGGACTTCTACGTATTCATTCATCGCACTGAAATATTGTCTCGGAGTCTACGAGCCACTCGTTGGTAGCGATCTGCATACCTGGAACAAAGAGCACGATGAGAATGGCCTACGTTATCATGGAATTGTTGATCAAGTCCTCGCACACGCTGGATCTCAGACCACATTCCCAGCTTCAGTGGCGAACATAACAGAGTCACGGCTTTTGCGCAAAGAGCAGGTGGGGTGACCAGGAAGGGGAGGTGCACGATAATAATAAAAAAAGAGTTGATGAAGATAAAGGTCGAGGATATGAAGTTTATGATGAGTTGCATGAAGAGAACCTTGTCACGAATTCGACGAAGATGAGTAATGAGTAAAAGAAAACATGATTTATTGAGACTGATTGGAATTCGTAGCTAACTTGCAGCATCTAGGACGGGATGTTGCTGATGCTGTTACTGCATCGTTGCGGGTTTATAGATCGAGTACAGCATGTTTGCTATGGGAATTTCTGTCACAAAGTCCCATTGCCGTCCATGTATGGCGTAACGACATCCGAAGATTGAGCGACATCCTCAAACTGTGTACCGATACCAGTGAGTTCGTAGGGCCCCGGAGTGGATGCTTCTCGTGATGCGGCTTGGCTTGACAGGTACCGGGGCGCAGAGTTCTGATCGTAGCTCACGATATCCGAGTCACGTCTATTCGACAAGTACTGAGAGGTAATGGGTGAAGCCGAGCTTTGATAAGAGGCAGGTGAGGACTCGTTGGCAGCAGTGAAATTTTGCTGGTGGCAGACGGCGACAAGAGGACCATCTGACGAAGCCTTGAATCGTTCATACGGGCTCATGCCAGCCGAGCTTTGCGTAATTGGGTGTTGGATTGATCCATCAATGCCCAGGTCTTCAGCAGCTAGGCGGAGAAGTTGAGCGTGATGGGTTTGAGTAACCCGGAGGTGTTCTGTATCACGATGTAGAATGTGCTGCTTCAAGTTATGACGACGAAGCACCTCTGGCGTGAGGGTTACAGTGGGCCGAAGTGGCTCTCTGGCTTCCGTTGTTGAAGCATAGCCTGACTCTCCAGCGGCGACATATGTGCGGCGAAAGTCTGGGTAGCCTTGAAGTTCGGCCGCTCGAACAGGGTCGGTTGGTCCCAACTCATCTTGAAGGGAAGGTTCGGAGTATCTGTGTCATGACAAGTCAGTGTCAATATACAGGACGGCAATCCCCCAGAATAATAAGGACAACTGAAAAGAACAATCAAAAGAACTACTCACTGAGAGAGGTGTTGGGAATCATTGTTGTGCTCTAGCGTTGAATTCATCTTTTACTCGAGCTGGAAAGGTTCAGGGCAGGAGGTGACTTGAGAAGGTAAATGCAAAATCTCCTTGATAAACAACTAATATAGATGCGAGATAGGAAGGGAAGTTGAGACGAAGGAGCAGGTAATATATAAGACAAAAATGAAAGGGCAATTGCGAACCACGACAAACAAATCATGAGATGCTGACATTCTGAATCCGGCACAGATGTCTTCCTCTGCTCATAAAGACTGCCATCTTTATTGGATTTTCCTGAGTGTTGCCCGAAGTTGGGGAGGTTCCTTCCGAGAGAGAGAACCTCGCAGTACAGTAAAACGTCAAATCGGCAGGGATCTAAAGACAGGACCTGACTTGACCCCAGAAACTGCACAGTGGGCGTGCCGAGCGACGGGACGACTGTACGCCGGATTCCAATCTCGCCATGCAACTTGCACATGCAGCAACACAAAATTCCCGAAGTAGTTAGGTGCGTGCGACACGACCTCGCATAAGCTGCAAGAAACGAGGTATCCAAACCCTCCAGTAGTTGCCTTTCATCATCACCATATTCTTTAGAGGAAAATAATCTTGTACCCTGGAAGAATTTTCAAAGAAAAAGGGAAGTCATGCTGTGCGACACAGACATGGATTAAATCGGTGCTTGTCAGCAGCCTGACGGCAGGGACTAATAGTCCTCGCCAGTGACACCTAGGCAGTGGTATTTCCCAATCCTCGTGCGTAACCATGCTGCGAGCTGTGCTCGAATTGAATCGTCGCCATGCACTGGCCCCGAATCCGCTCCCGTTGCAGGCTCGAGGCTAGTGTCGAAGCGACATGCGCAATAGTAGATCCATGGATCATAGCACAGGATGATGATGACTTGCTGGGGTGCTGGGTTGCTGGGTTGCTAGGCATGGTGAGAGGCAGAGGCGGAAGACGGCTGGTGGTGGCGGCGTCGTCGTGTGAGACGAGCTTACAAGTCCGCTACGAGTGGATGCTGGTATCTTTGTTTGCCTCTCTAAGGCATTTATCGCTTATATTCTTAAATACTGTACGATAAACACAAGCGTTTTTCCCTACACTCGAAGTTGATGTCATGATGCGTGCTCGGCATTGCGGTGCCATTTAAGATTTCTGATTTAATAAAGAGAAATTTAGCTTCAACTGCAGATCTACAGTACTGGGCAGACGTAGCAATTTGGGCCTTCCCCAATTGACATTTTGTATCGAGCCAACCAGAAGCCGAAGTCACCTTGGGTTCCCGCCTGCACCTACCAGGCCCAACGGTTCGCCGATTCCCTGGACCAGGCCAGGCCAGGCCATTGTCATTTGTCAACGGCAGGGGTACGCACCTGAGACATCCTGCACCGATCACTTCGATTTCCTAGGGGCTTTCCCACAAGGCTCGAGTGTGAGGACCCCTCAATTCCAGCCCCCAAACTTACTGTATGACCGTTAAATTTCTAAGTGATTGCCCTACTTTGCAGCAGTGTCCGGCACATTGCAGCGCTCCCGTCTTTAAGTGGAGAACAGGCCGGGTATGGGTTGGGGGTCCCAAAGACCCGACAGGCGTGGGTCAGGCTTATATAAACCCATAGGCACCTGTTGGGTGCCTGTAAACTTTTTTTCAAGGGTAGAATAGGGGTTTTAAAATCCTTTCGATCTAAAACCAGTTCCGATTTTGTGCCATGAAATTTTGCAGGGGATGTCGGCGTTCATAATACAGCCAGTTTCCCAGACGCCCACGACAGTGATCTCATTGAAATTTTGAATGCGTTTGGTTACTCCTGGCCGCCCATACATCCAAATACTTTCTATCGGAATGGATGATGCCTCTAGGTTCGCTGCAATCATTGGCCTCTTGCTGCGAGGCTCTCCAAATCGCCACGGCTATCTTTATTGCTTGTGAAGGTGCGTTTGCCAATTGTCGATGTCGTAGATATTGCAAGCAGATCCTTTGTGAGAGTCCTGCAGGCTCGAACAGTAAGATCGTGAGTTATTTGGACTCAGGGCTCTAAAATGCCATACTAAGCCGCCAGCTACGACTTTAGGGACGCCCTCCGTACTGCCAGCGTGGAGTGAAGTCCGTGAGTTCCATGTTCTGACTGATGAGGGGTAGAAGGCTGCCTCAAAGACGTACAACAGCGATGGACCTCTCGCACTGATTGATACGTTTGGCATTCTGGAGAGAAAGTGGGAGAAAAGCTAAGCCAGACAAAGCAGAGGGGAAATACTTGCCATTGCTTGACAGCAAATTCATGATATGGCCGATGCTTAATTTGACAGGCCCTCCGACGATAGCTTCACTCCAAGTACAACACACTACGCAGTAAATCAGTTTTCTGGCCCTTCAAGCTTCGTAGAACATGGCGAAAATACTAAATCAGTGGGAACTAAGGCGAGATTCGAGTACTTCCAAAAGAAATCTCAGCTTTCGAGAGTTCGGTCTCGTTTTTCCTATGGGACTTGTTTTATCACAGCCTATAACTGGTATTAAATGCAAAAAAAGCTCAGGCCAGACAGTATTTTCTACAATGATATGCGAATTAACCTTGATACTCGCCAAAAACACGGAAATTGGTCCTTTTTTCCTACAAATAATTGCAAATACAACCTGTTGGAAAAGAGTAAAAAAGAGGGGCCTCGTTAGAATTTTTTTTTAATTAAAAAATTAGATATATTTATGTTATATTATATTCAATAATAAAATATTCTTTTTTAAGCAATATTAATTGCAAATTATTATTTGAAATGATTGTTAGAGTCTCTGGGGGAATGTGAGCGTGGTAGACCGTGAAGCCAGAATACTCGATACTCCTTAGAATCTAAAAGTGAAGAATTAAGAAAAAAAAAAGAAGTGAAACTAATATATAGGTGACGGTCGGGCGTTACATAATTTATCATATGATTATAATACTTTAAGAACCGAATCATCACATTACCCTCCCCTTCCAAAAAAATTTACCTTCAAATTTTTATTTATTAATATATTATTATCTAAATAGTTATAATTATTTATATTATTTTTTTATATTTTAATTTAATCTAATAAAATATATAAGGGTTCAAATTGTATTAAATTAATATAATAAAAATTTTTAAATTTGTATAAAAAATATTTTAAATTAAATAATAAATATTATTCCAAATCTATATCAAATCTTAATTAATTAATCTAATATAAAAATTTTTTTTGAATCAATTAAATAATAATAATATTTTAAATTTTATATTTTTGATCTTTAATGATATTAATTTTATTTTTTAATATAAATTCCTAGTTTTATAAAAGATTGTTAAGGTTTAATCATAAACAATTGAATAAAAAAATAAAATAAATTTTTATAATAATAAAAAATTCTAATTCGTAAAAATTTCTTTTTTTATTTAATATTTTAAAAGGATTATTCTAGAAATAATTTAATTTCTATAAAAATCGCGAGATTGAGAATGGTCTTATATTAAACCAAATTTTTTGCTTAAATTCAAAAATAATTTTATAATAATTTTTATTAATAAATTTCTTTATTAATATTTAAATAATTATTATATATTTTTTAGTTTTTTTATAAATTTAATATATATTTTTTGTTATATTATAAATTGTTTCGATAATGAATTGATTTTTAAAAAAATTATTATTTAAATATTAATTTTATAATATTTTAGATAAATAATTTCTTAATATTTCAAATAAAAATAATTTATTGAAAAAATTATATAATAAAATCAATTATATATAATTTATTAAAAATAATAAATCTAACTAATTATTTTAATAATAATTAATAAAAAAATATAATTTTTTTTCTAGATATTGATTATAAATTTTTGTTTGATTATTAATTTATAAATAATATATAATTAAATATATAATTTTTATATTTAAAATAATGTTTAGTTTTTTTTAGAATTTAATAATAAATTAAAATTTTTGATTAGAAATAATAATTTATAAAAATTTAAAATATTAATAAATATAATAAATATAAAAATAAATTAATTTATTTATTATTATTTTTTTTCGATAAAAAATATTAATAATTTTTTTTGATAATTAATTTATAAATATAAAAATATTATCAAATTTATATTTATCAAAATTAAAATTATAAAAATCGATAATAATATATTATTAAAATTTATTAAAAATAAAAAAAAATTGGAGCAATTTAGGTTTTTTATTTTTAAAAATTAAAAATTAATAATAAATATAGTAATTATAATAATATTAAATTATATTAATATTTATTCGAGGTTAATAATATATTGGCCAAAAAAAATAATATATTTTATTTTTATTTAGATAAATTATAAAGATCTGGTTATGAATTTCTTAGATCAAATAAATATAAAAGGATTTAATATCTGGAATTATTAGATAATTTTAATATAAAAAAAAATTATTTAAAAATTTTAAATTTTTTTAAATCGATTTAGGAAATTTTATTTAATATTATAATATTTTTAAAAATTCCAAATTATAATTAATTATAAATATTTGATCGATAATCAATTTTAAAAATTTTAATAATAATAATATTTTATTTTAATAAATCGAATTAATTATTATATTATTTTTATTTTTTATTATAATTTTTCTTTAGATTGTTAAATTAATTTAATTTTTTTATAATAAATATTATATTTATTAAATTTTTTTAATAATATTTTATATATTAATATTATTTTTTTTTCGAGTGAAAATATCAGGAAATATATTTTTTTTTTCTGAACAATATATGATCAAAATCCTAAAATCGGTTAATATTTTCGTTTATTTAATTTATTAAATATTTAATAATTTTATAATTATAAAATATTCAAAAATTTTATAATTTATAAATATAAATATATTATATAAGAATCCGGATAATTCAATTTACTATTTTTTAAATAATTTAATAATAATTATTATTTTTTTATTATAAATAATATAATTAAATTTTATTAATAAAAAAATTTTCAAGAAAAAAATAATAAATTTTTATTTATTATTATATTTTTATAAAAATATAATTATTATAATATTATCGGAAGTATTAATTTTTAATATATATAAAAATTTGAGATTATAATATTAAAAAATTGGGATTGAAATTAAATAATTTTTTAATTTATCAAATATTATTTAATATTTTTAAATAAAAATAAAAAAAATATTTTTTTTGATTAATTATATAAATAATTATAAAATCTTATTATAATTGCGAATAAATTATTAATAGAAATTATAAAAATCTAAAAAAAATTAAATATTTTTAATAAAAATTAAAGGATATTAATCATAAATAATTTTTGTTTTTTTAGGATTGACTTAGAAATTGTTAATAAAAATAATGAAATTTAAATATTTAATATTAGTAATATTGAATTTATATTTTTTAAAATTAATTTACAATTTAATAATATCAAATTTAACAAAAATTTTATTAATATATTTATTATATTTTAAGAGATTATTAAAATAAATAAAAATATTATCAAGATATATAATATAAAAATTATCGAAATAATCGAAAAGAATATTATTTATATAATATTGATAAATTATAGGATTATTAATTAAACCGAAAAACAAGATTTTGTATTTATAGGCTCTATAATACATCCAAAATATTATCAATTTTTTAGAAGTAAGATTTATTTGGATTTTATAAAATATTTAATAAATATTTAATTTAATATAAATCTTGACGGAAATAAATCAAATTAATATTTTATTAATTAAAAGAAATAAATATTAATCTTTTTTAATAAAAAAATTAAATTTCTTAAAATCGATATAAAATCGAAAATTATTTTCGGATTTTTTGACAAAAAAAATTGATATTATAAATAAAATTTAATTAAATTTAATAAAATTTTTAATTAAATTATTTTCAAGATATTTTTTTATTATTTATAATTTTTTTAATAATATTTTATAAAAAAAAATTATAAATCAAATTATGTAAAAATTTGTTTTTTTTCAACTCAATTTTGTAATTATAATCTCGAAATAAGGATAAATAATTAAAAATTTATTTAAAAAAAATATATATTTATAAATAATAAATTATAAAAATTATTTCTTAATTCTTATTCATTTTTTAAAAATCGGGAGTATAAAAAAACATAATCATTTTCAAATTATAAATTTTTGAAATTTTATTTATAAATTTTTTTATAATCAATTTATTAATTTTATATAAATTAATAATATAAAACTTATTCTTAGCATTTATATAATTAAAATAAAATACGGGATTAGAGATCAATATAATATTTAATAAAATTATTTCTTTTGATTATTATAAAAAAATTAATTATTAAAATAATTATATAATAATAAAATATAATTTTTTATAAAGATTTTTTTTTAATTCAATTTTTATAATTTTCAAATCAAATTATAATTTATTATAAAAAATTTTTTTTTTAAATAATTATATTATATAAAACCTAGAATTTTATATAAATAATTTTGATTAATTTAAATTAATAAAATTATTTTCGAGAATATCTTTATTAATAAATATTTTGTTAATAAATATTTTATTAATAAATATTTTATATAAATTTT
>Ga0247778_1000952_pt1 | contig 18409 bp, 13 predicted proteins | sample UWRJL049202B5_FD_179939 | JGI IMG/M metagenome (GOLD analysis project Ga0247778, IMG submission 179939) | Plant litter microbial communities from Arlington Agricultural Research Station in Wisconsin, United States - UWRJ-L049-202B-5 | ecosystem: Environmental > Terrestrial > Plant litter >... | reverse complement strand
GCCGCGACCTGGACTACTATGAACCCCGCATCGGAGAAGGCCCCGCGATGACCCATGCTATTTTTTCCATCTTATACGCACGGTTAGGCTTACCTGACAAGGCATACGCCAGCCTCAGAGGAGGGTATACCCCCAACCTCCGCCCCCCTTTCGGCGTCATGGCCGAGACGGCAACCGGTAACAACCCATACTTCGCAACCGGCGCCGGCGGAATGCTGCAGGCCATGCTGAACGGCTTCGGCGGCCTGGAGATCACACCCGCAGGCATCATCCAATTGAAAACACAGCTACCCGCAGGCTGGCGTTCCCTCCGCCTCACAGGCATTGGAATAAGTAAAAACACTTATATTGTCAAGTAGTTATCAACAGTCTTAAACGGAAACGACGGTATCGGCATAAACTTTGCCCATCAACTTAATATTACATATTTCATTAGTCCTTCTATTACCTATTGTTGTTTATGTATTAGTCAATTTCCTAATTCCGTATACCCTGATTTAACCTTAAAATGATATGGTTTTTAAGATTTCATATAAATTCTTGAAAAATCTATTCCAAAACTTGTACTTTCTTATGTTTTTGAATGGATTTCTCATTGCATCCTTATTTTACTTCAAAATGCAGGCAGCCTACGAGGACGGCCTGTTCACCTCCATAAAGACTTCCGTAGACAGCAGGATCGATGCCGATGACACCAGGGATTCCGTCGTGGTAAAGACCATGCAGGTCTGCAACTATCTGATGAGCAACCGGCTCACTACCTTCGAAAATGGGGCCTCCCTCGGCGCAACGGCCGACTTCTTCCACCCAACTTCCGTCGATCTCATGACCACCCGGGGCGCCTGTGGCAGTTACTCTCAAGTTCTGGCCAGGATGCTGGCATCCTACCACTACCCCATTCGCATCGCCCAGATGCGGGCGGGCGGCATCTGGGCCGCCCATAATCTCGTTGAGGTCAACACCGGTAACCGCTGGGTCGTACTGGATCCTACCTACAACGTCTGCTTTGTAACCCCGGATCACCGTCTGGCCAGCTTCGCAGACGTACACGCCAACTGGCCCTGGTATTCCCGGCAGGTTCCCCGGGGCTATGACCCCCAATACCGCTATGAGGACGTCCGGTACAGCAATTGGAATAAAATCCCTTTACTCTTACCCGTAGTCAAACGCATTCTCAACCTCACGATAGGCCGGGAAAAGGCCGACAAGATCTCCATGCGCACCTGGTTCCTGCAGATCTACACCCTCTATTGCTACCTCACCCTGCTCGTCGTCATCTCGATATCTCTCTTTACCCTTCGCAAGCTGATCCAAATAAAGGTCTTTCCGGACCCGAACATCCCCTTCACCCGTCACAATCTCATCAAATACATTGGATTACAAATTGTAGGCAAGCGTACCGGGATCATGCACTAACCTGAGTATCCGCAAAGGCCCCTGGTATATCCACTACGTGGGATAAGCCCCCAAATACCTATATTTGTTCGCACATAAACTATTATAAATGCTTAAAGTAGGTGTTTTTGGCGTGGGCCACCTGGGGAAGTTTCATCTGAATAACTGGAAGGAGATCAAGATCGCTGAAATAGTAGGATTTTATGACCCGAATGACGCCATTGCACAGGAAGTATCGGAAAAATACCAGATCCCCCGCTTCCTGGACGCAGAACGCCTGATGGATGCCTGCGACGTGGTAGATATCATCGCCCCGACCCAACATCACTTCGCCCTCTGCGAAAAAGCCATCCGCAAAGGCCGCCACGTATTCGTAGAAAAACCCCTGGCCAATACCATGGAAGAAGCCCGCGAACTGGTCCAGCTGGTGAAAGAATCCAACGTCAAATTACAGGTCGGCCACGTTGAACGCTTCAACCCCGCTTACCTGGCCGTCCAGGAACTCCAGCTAACCCCCATGTTCATCGAGGTCCACCGCCTGGCCCAATTCAACCCCAGGGGTACCGAGGTCAGTGTAATCCTCGACCTGATGATCCATGACATCGATATCATTCTCAGCCTGGTCAGGAGCGAAGTAAAGACCATTTCGGCCAGTGGCGTGGCCGTCATGACCGATACACCCGATATCGCCAGCGTCCGCATCGAATTCAACAACGGCTGCGTCGCTAACCTGACATCCAGCCGCATATCGATGAAAAAAATGCGGAAGATGCGGCTCTTTCAAAAAGACGCCTATATCGGAATCGATTTCCTCAATAAAAAGACGGAGATCATCAAATTGAAAACAGCACAGGACCTGGACGTGTTCTCATTCGATATCGAGACACCAAACGGCAAAAAGACCATCGCCCTTTCAAACCCATCCGTACCCGAAGTCAACGCCATCCGCCTGGAACTGGAGAACTTCTGCGAGGCCGTCCTGGACAATACCCCCACCAGAGTCTCGGAAGTAGATGGGTTCCGCGCCATGGATATCGCACACCAGATCCTTGGAAAAATCAGACATAATACCATCAATTCCTGAACCCGGCATGCCCGCGCATAAATCAGCACATACCATTAATATCGGCTGGTATATCCTCAGCGATTATATAGCAGCACTGCTGGCCTCCAATATATTCCATTTCACCAGAAGAATATTCCTGTCAGAACCCATGATCATTAGAGGACACCTGGTGCTGACCAATCGCTTTTGGCTGGGCAGCGCAACCATCCCCATCGGCTGGCTCATCCTCTATTCCATGGTCGGCTCCTACACCTCCCTTTACAAAAAATCCAGGCTCAACGAACTGACCAATACCCTTGTCTACAGCATCATCGGCTGCACCGTGGTCTTCTTCGCCATCGTCATCAACGACCCCGAAAAAGATTACCACTATTTCTACAAGACCTACTTTATCTTCCTCTCCGCACATTTCATCCTGACCATCATCGGCAGATTAATGATCCTCAATATCGTCCGCAGACAGATCCGGGAAGGAAGAATGATCTTCAACACGCTCCTGGTAGGCTCCAATGCCATAGCCACCAAAATTTACAAGGACTCCCTGGAAGGACTCCGCAAATCCGGCTACCATTACGCCGGCTATGTCACCCACGATAACCAACATCACAACGGCATCGCCAAATACCTGCCGGAACTCGGTAACTCCGGGAATATCGAGACCACCATCGATCAGCACCAGATCGAATTGGTGGTAGTCGCCCTGGAAAGAAGCAATAAACAGGAAGTGGAAAAGATCGTAGAGAAACTCAGCGATAAGGACGTGGAGATAAAGATCATTCCCAGCACCCTGGATATCCTTTCGGGCACCGTAAAGACCAACAATGTCATGGGCGCCGTCCTCTCCGATATCCATACCGGCCTGATCCCCGAATGGCAGCAAAATATCAAAAGACTGATAGACGTACTGACCGCCTTGCTTGGCCTGATCTTCCTCTCTCCCATCTTCATCGTATCCGCCATCCGGGTTACACTCTCCTCCCCCGGACCCATTTTCTACTGGCAGGAAAGGACCGGCTATAAAGGCAAAAAGTTCCTCATCTACAAATTCCGCTCGATGACCGTCGATGCGGAAAAGGACGGCCCTGCCCTCTCCTCTCACCAGGATCAACGCGTAACCAAATGGGGAAAGACCATGCGCAAATGGCGCATCGATGAACTGCCACAGCTCTGGAACGTCCTGAAAGGAGAAATGTCCCTGGTAGGACCCAGACCCGAAAGACAATATTATATCGATCAGCTATACCAGCATACCCCCTATTTCCGTTACCTCTTGAAGGTCAAGCCAGGCATTACATCCTGGGGCATGATCCAGTTCGGATACGCGGAAAATATCGACGAAATGATCGAACGCATGAAATACGACCTGGTGTACATCGAGAACATATCACTGGCCCTGGATTTGAAGATCATGATGCATACCCTCCGGATCATTTTCCTGGGTAAAGGGCGATAAGGATCTAAGACAAAATAATAATTAACGGATGAATCGTCCATGATAAAATTTACATTAAAACGCAAAGGGAAATGGAAATTTTGTCATGGAAAGATCCATTCGGCCCGTAAAAAATAATAATTAACGGATGAAAATGATACTGCGACTTCTTGCCAGCTCCCTGCTGATCTTCGGCACCCTGCCATCCATGGCGCAGGAATATTGGCAACAAGAGGTCCGGTATGATATCAGGGTCACCCTCAACGATGCCACCCACTCCCTGAAAGGCTTCGAGACCCTCCAGTATACCAATCATTCCCCCGATACCCTCCATTACATCTATATCCATTGCTGGCCCAATGCCTATAAGGACACCACCACCGCCCTCTACCGTCAATTGTCCCGGATCGAAGAGAGAAGGACTAAACTCAGGAAGATGAAAGAGGCCGGTTACATGGACCAGTTGGACTTTAAGATTGACGGTGTCCGCGCAGCCACAGAACCCCATCCGCAGTACGCCGATATCTGCAGACTGATCCTGCCGGCCAGCGTCCTGCCCGGCCAAAAGATCACCATCACTACACCCTTTTTCGTAAAGATCCCCTCCTATTTCTCCCGCCTGGGCCACGAAGGCAAAAGCTATATGATCACCCAGTGGTATCCCAAGCCGGCCGTCTATGACAGCAAAGGCTGGCACGAAATGCCCTACCTGGATCAGGGAGAATTCTATGGTGAGTTCGGCAACTTTGATGTACACATCACCCTGCCCTCCACCTACATAGTGGCCGCTACAGGAACCCTGCAAAACCGCCCAGAACTCGATCTCTACAAAAATACAGGCAAAACCAACCTCATTAACCCCTCGGCATCCCTTCACTACCGGCCCACCAGCCCCACCCCCCTGAAAACATTGGATTTTCATGCCGATAACGTCCATGACTTCGCATGGTTCGCCGATCAAAACCTTATCATCAATTACGATACCCTTCGGCTGCCATCCGGAAAAATCATCGACGTCTTCTCCTACTTCCGCCCCGGCGGCGATAAAGAATGGAGACACAGTATCGCCTTTATCAAGGACGCCGTCCTCCATTACTCCAAATGGATCGGCGAATATGATTACCCCGCCGTCAGTGCTATCGAAGGACCCGGCAATACCTCCTCCGGAGGCATGGAATACCCAATGATCACCCTCATCACCAGCCCCAGGGCCGGCCGGCAGGACCTGGACGGCGTCATCGCCCACGAAGTGGGACACAACTGGTTCTACGCCATGCTGGGCACCAACGAACGCGAACACCCCTGGATGGACGAGGGCGTCAATACCTTCTACGAATTCCGTTACGAAGCCGAAAAATACCACAGCAATACCATGCTCGGTTCCATGATCCCCGACAGGATCAAAAAATTAGCGCCCGACGATTTCCTCGATGCCATCTACAATGTTATCAGCCAGCTCAAGACAGCTGAACCAATAGAGACACCGGCCCAGGACTTCCCCTCGGAGTTCGATTACGGCCTGGTCGTATACGCACGCACAGCCGTATGGATGAATCTCATGCAGCACGCCATCGGCAAGGACGAACTCGCCAAAGGCATGCAGGCCTACTTTTCCAATTGGAAATTCCGGCACCCCTATCCCGAAGACCTGCAGGCCAGTTTGGAGACCGTGACCCACACCAGCCTTCAGAATTTTTTTAACCTTCTGCACAGCAATGAACTATTATAAATGCCTTTTTCTGCTCTTGTTCCTGAGCATATACCGCCAAACGTATGCTCAGGAACAAAACTATTGGCAGCAACAGGTGAACTATACCATCGACGTCACCCTCAACGATACAGAACACACCCTCGACGGCTTTGTCCGTATGCAATACACCAATAACTCCCCCGATACCCTGCCCTTCATCTGGATCCACTGCTGGCCCAACGCATACAAAAATGATCGCACCGCCTTCAGCGAACAACTGCTGTCCGAAGGACGCACCGATTTCTATTTCGCCGACAAAGAAAAGAGAGGCTATATCAACCACCTGGACTTCCGCGTAGACGGACAGACCGCACGCATGGAAGACCATCCACGCTATATCGATATCATCAGGATCTGGCTCCCCCATCCCCTCGCACCCGGCAGACAGATCACCATCACCACCCCCTTCCACGAAAAATTACCCTTCAATTTTTCCCGGGGAGGACACCTCGGCAAGACCTACCAGTTGACACAATGGTACCCCAAGCCCGCCGTCTATGACCGCAAGGGCTGGCATCCCATCCCCTACCTGGATCAGGGCGAATTCTACAGCGAATACGGGGACTTCGATGTCCGCATCACCCTGCCACAATCATATATAGTCGCCGCAACCGGCGTACAACAACCCGACTCGGTCCTCTCATCACCGATCATTTCATCATCATCGATCAATACACCATCGGTCAATACATCACCAGTCAACTCATCCCCGGCCCCATCATCACCAGTCATTCCCCAAAAAAAATCATCACCGGTCGCTCACCCAAAAAGATCCCACCCTGCCGCGCATCATTTCGCCCCCCGAACCCGCAACCAGCAACTCAAAACCAGAAACCAGAAACCAGCAACTCAAAACCAGAAACCAGAAACCAGAAACCTCAAGACGCTCCACTACATCCAAAAGAATGTCCACGACTTCGCCTGGTTCGCCAACCCGCAATTCCACACCGAACACGATACCCTCAAATTGCCCTCAGGCAGGATCATCGAAGTCTATTCCTATTATACAACCCACTCCGCCCCCATCTGGCAGAATAGTATCCACGACATCAAGGATGCCGTCCGCTTCCGCTCGACCCTGATCGGCGAATACCCCTTCAATACCGTCAGCGTCGCCGAAGTAACCACCGGCTCCCCCGGCGGCATGGAATACCCCACCATCGCAGTCATCTCTCCCCAGCATACCGCAAAAGATCTCGACCTGCTCATCGAACACGAAGTAGGCCACAACTGGTTCTATGCCGCACTCGGCAACAACGAACGGCAATTTCCCTGGATGGACGAAGGCATGAACACCTGGTATGATCACCGTTATGAAAAATGGAAATATCCCAACCCAGGCCCAAATCCTGACTTTATAGAAAGAAGATTACCCGACGACCCCGCCCTGCTCTTCATCAACACCCTTGCCAAACAACGAAAGGACCAAGCCATCTCCACCCCATCCCAGGCCTTCTCCCGGGAGAATTATAACCTCACCGCCTATGACCGGGCCGCCTTCTGGATGCAGCAGCTGCAGGACTCCATGGGCGCCACCCTCTTCGATACCTGCATGCAGCAGTACTACCGGCAATGGCAATTCCGCCATCCCTCCCCCGAAGACTTTCGCGCCGTCATAGAGGCGACCAGCCATCGGAACTGGTCCGCCCATTTCGCCCGCCTGGATCAGACAGGTCCCCTCACCCCTGCCACCCATACCCGACGGCCGCGAGCCTCCTTCCTCTTCGATGCCCGTAACACGGATAAATACAATTACATCAACCTCAGCCCCGCCGTCGGATACAACAAATACGACGGCGCCATGATCGGAGGGCTCATACACAACTATGACCTTCCCCCCAATACCTTCCAATACCTCCTGGCACCCCTCTATGGCACAAATAGCCACCAGTTCAATGGGTTAGGCCGCTTTACTTATACAGGCTATCCCGCCAGCCGTCATTTTAATATAGAGACCGGGCTGGCAGCAGAAAAATTCTCCTCCCTGTCAGCGGTGGACAGCAACAACCATAAATTATTTGGCGGCTTCTACAAGATCGCACCCTTCATACGCCTCAATGCCAGGAACAGCGACCCCCGCAGCACCCGCCAGGCCCGGATCGAATGGAAGACCTACCTTATCGGCGAAAAAGAACCCGGCTCTTACGTCCGCAAGAGCACAGACTCCCTGTCCTACCCCAGCAAACTGAGTAAATACAATTTCCGCTACCTCAACCAGATCAGCGCCCGCATCGCCGATACCCGGGCCCTCTATCCCTATGCCGCATTCCTCCAGTTGCAACAGGCCGACCGCTTCTACCGTATCAATGTTACCGGTAACTACTTCTTCAATTATGAACAGGGCGGCGGCCTGGACCTCCGCCTCTTTGCCGCCAAATTCGGTTACCTGGGCGGTAACGGCACCGCCCTCAACCTCAGCCGCTTTCAGCCCAAGCTGACCGGCGTCACGGGCGAAGAAGATTATACCTACAGCAATTATTTTTTCGGTCGTAACGAATACACAGGCTTCGCCAGCCAGCAGATCATGATGCGCGACGGAGGACTCAAGATCCGCGTCCCCAATTTTCCATTTATTGAAGGCAGATCCGATAACTGGGTGAGCTCCCTGAACATCAATACCACCCTGCCGCCATCCATCGTTCCCACCTGGCTGCCCCTGCGTGCCTTCCTTGACATCGGCACCTATGCCGGCGCCTGGCAACAGAACCCCCTGACCAGCCATTTCCTTTACGTGGCAGGCCTGGACCTCTCCCTCATGCATGATGTCCTTCATTTCTATATACCCCTGATCTACAGCAGTGATTTCAGTGACCAGCTAAAAACCCTGCCCGATCAGAATACTTTTTGGAAGAAATTGTCCTTCAGCTTAAACATACAGGATCTCAAAGCCCGCAAATTCGTCACAGGCATCCCCCTTTAATATGACAGCCCACTACCATATCCGTTATCTCCGCCGCCGGGACATCGACCTGGAAAAATGGGACGCCTGCATAAACCTTGCACCCAATGGATTGATCTATGGCCACTCCTGGTACCTGGACTATATGACAGCCGGATCATGGGATGCCCTCGTCCTCGACGATTATTCAGCCATCATGCCCCTGACCTGGAGAAGGAAATGGGCCGTCAGCTATTGCTGCCAACCCGCATTCACACAGCAACTGGGCATCTTCACAGCACCGACGTCCCCCGCTACATCAGCCACCCGATCTTCCGGTCCTCACCGCATCTCTACCGACCCTCATTCCATCCCTTCCCCCCTCCTGGAGGCATTTCTGGCAGCGCTGGGTCGCAGGTTTCGCTTCTCCGAGATCTTTTTGAATCACGGCAATGCCCACCCGTCCCTGGTACCGCAGGACAATTTCATCCTGCCCCTCAACACCCCATACGAAACCCTGGCCGGCAACTACAAAAAAGACCTCGTGAAGAACCTGAAAGAAGCCGCCCGGTCCCCCTTTCAGTATATTACCGATCCGGATCTTCGCCAGGTCCTCTCGCTTTTCCAGTGGCGTTATCAACACAGGACCCCCCATACAAAAGAAGAAATGTATACCCGCTTCGAACAGCTCTGCATCTTTCTCCGGGACAGGGGACAACTCCTGCTCCGTGCCATAACAGGTCCACAAAATGAGCTCCTCGCCACCGCACTCCTCCCCCGGGATGCAAGAAGGATCTACCTGCTCCAGTCCACCGTCCTGCCCGCAGGCCGGACCACCGCGGCCAATCATTTTTTACTCGATAGCCTCATCAGGGAATTCGCCGGCCAACCCATCATCCTCGATTTTGAAGGCTCCGAAATACCCGGCATCGCACATTTTTACAGCAACTTCGGCGCAACCAATCAACCTTATTACTTTTACCGGAATAACAGACTGCCATGGCCGCTGCGAACATTGAAATAAATGCAATGGAAACCCTAATTTTAAGACATAATTTATAGCATGGATATTCAGGAGTACTCATTTGTCGTGGTCGGGAGTGGATTACTGGGTGCCGTGATCGCAGAAAGGATCGCCAGCCAGTTGGATCAGCCGGTACTTGTCATTGAAAAAAGACCACATATTGGCGGCAACTGCTACTCAACCGCCGATCCGGCAACAGGGATCGAATATCATCAATACGGAACGCATATCTTTCATACCTCCAACGAAAAAGTCTGGAATTATATCCGTCAATTCACCACCTTCAATACTTATCGGCATCAGGTATTGAGTTGCCATAAGGACAGGATCTATCAATTCCCCATCAACCTGGAGACGATCAACCAGTTCTACAACATCAACCTGAAGCCTTTTGAAGTGGATGCGTTCATGTCATCCGTCAGAGACGCATCGATAAAAGAGCCTGCCAATTTCGAGGAACAGGCCATCGCCCTGCTGGGCCGGGATCTGTACGAGGCCTTCTTCCGCCATTACACCATTAAGCAATGGCAAATGGATCCCCGTGACCTTCCCGCATCCATTTTCAACAGGCTGCCCTTCCGGAAGAACTATGTAGAGAATTACTTTTTCGACCAGTGGCAGGGCATCCCAGAAAAAGGCTACACCAGTATCTTTGAGACCTTGCTCTCCAACAAAAAGATCAGGGTTATGCTGGACACAGATTACTTTGCCCTTCGTGACCAGCTCAATCCCAACGCCTGCCTCGTCTACAGCGGCCCCATCGACCGATTCTTCGATTATAAATACGGACGGCTCAACTGGCGTACCCTCCGCTTTGACATGGAGACAGTACAGACGGAAGACTACCAGGGCAACGCAGTCATCAATTACCCGGGAGGGGATATACCCTATACCCGCATCCATGAACCCAGACACCTGCACCCCGAACGGAATTATACAAAAGAAAAAACAATCATATTCAGGGAATACTCCCTCCCCGACCGGGGAGAAGATCCCTACTACCCCATCGCCTCCCAGGAGAACCAACAGCTCCTGCTCCAATACAAAAAAGAAGGACAGCAACGAAAAAATGTCTTCATCAGCGGCCGTCTGGGAGACTATAAATATTATGACATGGACCAGACCATCGACAGAGCGCTGGAAATATTCGAAACAGGTATTCTTCCTCAAACCCGGTCGAACCATGAAAGCTAATCCCGGCCCTAATCCCGAACCTGCAGCCCCGCCCGTCCTGGCCGTCGTTATTCCCGTCTTCAACGAAGAACATAACATCGACGCCCTCATCGGGGACTGGAGACCCATCTTCGAAAAAACCGGTCAGCCATTCCGTATCATCCTGGTCGACGATGGCTCCCGCGACCAAAGCCTGACAATCCTCAACGCCATGCAGGAAAAAGACCCGGCCCTCTACGTCCATTCCCAGCCAAACGCAGGCCACGGACCCGCCATCCTGAAAGGATACAGCATGGCCCTCGACGCAGAATGGATCTTCCAGGTCGACTCCGACCACCAGCTGGAGACGACGGCCTTTGCTGAACTATGGGCAAACAGGGACCGCTATGACCTCCTGGTCGCAGAAAGAAAGGAAAAAAATGCCAGCCGGCCACGGCAATGCATTAGTTGGATATCTAAAAAGATCGTGCATCTCCTGGTCGGCACCGGCGTAAAGGATGTCAACAGCCCCTATCGCCTGATGCGCGCAGAAAAAATCCGGGATGCACTGAAAAAAATACAAAAAGACAGCTTTGCCCCCAATATCCTCCTCACGGCCTGGTTTATCCATAAAAAGTACAGGATCTTTACAACAGTAACAGCAATAAGAAGGACGGGTATTCCAAGACCGAGTAAAATGAACCTTTATTTTTTATCAGGGTCCCTCCGATCCGCATTTCAGACAATCTTTTTCCGGATAAGATTATGAATAAATCCTACCATAGTCTCTTATTTGTGATGGGTGGCTGCCTGCTGCTCAGCCTGCTGTATTGCCCGCCTTTCGATATGTTCTATGATGATAAGGAGATCTTCCGCTATACCGGACTGGTCATCCGCAACGGAGGAGTCCCCTACCGGGATTTTTTTGATCACAAGCCGCCGTTGATCTTCTTTCTCAATGCCGCCGGCCTGCTCCTGGGATCCTGGGGACTCTGGCTGATAGATACATTCCTTGTATTGCTGGCCACCTTGCTCTTCTTCGATCTTGCCAAAAAATACAGGCTGCCCTACCCCTGGCTCGCTCCACTCTTCTTCAACCTCATACTCCGCAACTATCTCTTCTGCGAAGGGATCGGGATGACCCGCGAATACACCGCCATTTTTTTGCTCATCGCCTTTTCGCTGATCCTGGGAAAATACCGGTATCGGTATTTTCTACTGGGCACCCTATCGGCACTGACCTTTTTCATGCAGCAGGACCAACTCATACCCCTGCTCCCATTTTTGCTCTATGCCTTGCTCGAAGATGACCGCATCTCGTCCCGGCCTGACAACCGCATCTCGTCCGGGCCTAAGAACCGCGTCCATGGCCTCAACAACCCCGGCACGCGCATAAACAACCCCATCCCGGGCCTCGCCAATCGCCCCCCCATCCTCAAACGCATAGGATGGATTGCCGCCGGCAGCCTGGCCATAACCCTGCCCATACTATGCTATTTCGGCCTGCATCACTCCTTACGCATATTCTGGGAAGACGCCTTCCTCTTCAATTTCACCTGGTATACAAAAGAAATACATTCACTCGCAGATCGATTCAGGGCCGTCAAGACCAGCCTGGACGCAATGAACATGGAACTGGCATTTTTAATCCCGGCAACCCTGGGGGTGAGTTCCCTCTTCCTGCGGCATAACAGGAAAGGATTGCTGGCCGCAGCACAGGCCGGTCTCCTGCTGTCCTTCACCTCCGAATTCATCTCGGGTAAATTGCTATCCCGCGACTTCTATTACTACCTGCTGAACCTATCGGCCAGCCTCAGCATACTGTTCTTTGTCATTGTCGCCTTCTCGGAAGAAATAGTGATCCGCGACAAGATCAGCCAGCGCATCTATGGCTTCCTCCTCTGCTGCAGCCTGGGTTACAACGCCCTCCAGCACGCCACACACCTGTCCCGCCACAATGCAGATCGTGTGACCACCAGCCCGGAATTCAAATACCTCAACGAGCACCGGCCAGGTAACTACCAGCTCTATGTCTTTGGAACAGCCGACTTCAACTATACCTACAACGCATTCAGGATCCTGGCGCCATCACGCTGGATCTATCACCATTTCTGGTTCTGGTATGACCGCTGGGATGCCGACCAGGCCTTGCTGCAATCCATAGGACAGGACCTGCTGCAGCATCATACCACCTATATCATGGACTTTGGCGCGGCATACCGCTTCCGCAACCCCGCCAACTACGCATGGTGGCATTCATTCCTGGAAAAATATTATCAGCCCGTGGAATTAAAGGATGCAACGACTACAGTCCTCTGGAAGATAAAAGATACTCCGCTATCACAAGATCGATAGGAGTGGTGATTTTGATATTATTAACCTCACCCTCTACCAGATGAACCTTACAATCAAAGGCCTCCACCACGCTGGCGTCATCGGTAAAAAATTCTTGAAACTCTACCCCATAGGAGGGCAGCAGGATATTGCTGAGAAAGGTCTGCGGCGTCTGCACCAGCTTCACCCGGCTCCGGTCCAGGGCCTCATTGCCCTTGGGACCAACGACCCGCACGCTGTCCCGCGAATCGATCACCGGGATAGCCGAACCGTAGCGTAGGGTCTTTTCATAACAGAGATGGATCAATTCCCGCGTCAGCAGACAACGGACCCCATCGTGCACAAAGATCACGGCGTCCTCCTTGATATGCTGCAGCCCATTGCGGACGGAATGAAACCTTGTGGGGCCACCCGGCGTCATCCGGATCCTTTGCGGCGAATAGGTGGAATACAGGATCGCCCTGCCCGTCTCCATATGCTCCTCAGGCACGACCAGGATGATCTCTAAATCTTCATAGGCATCCAAAAAAACATTCAGCGTATGCCACAACAGTGGCCTCCCTTGCAATAAAAGGAATTGCTTGGGCACCTGCGTGCCCATCCGAAGGCCCGAACCACCTGCAACGATCACAGCATATTTCTTCATGACGCTTCACCCTCCTTCAACAGAGCTTCACATTCATGCAGAAGTTTTGTTTTGTCAATAGCCACCGTGCCCACTTCTTCACAGACCAGACCACCGGCAATATTGGCGATCTCAGCCATCAGACCAATGTCCGCAGTCACGGCATAGACCAGGGACGCAACAGCGATCACCGTATCCCCGGCGCCGGACACATCGGCGATATTTCGTAAATGGCTCGCAATAATGGCGGACTGACCAGGAGCCTGGTAGAACACGCCTTTCTCAGACAGGGTGATAAAGGAAATAGAATGCTGCAATCTTTCGGCCAGCTGGGTATGGATCAGTTCCAGGGCAGGCAGCCTGACATCTTCCAGCAACAGGTTCAACCCCTCCTTCACCTCTTTCAGATTCGGTTTGAAGATCGTCACCCCCTTATAGGCAAAGAAGTTCTTCCGCTTGGGATCCACCGCCGTAACGATCCCCTTACCGTCGCATAGTGCGATCACGTCCTCGATCACCCGCTGCGTCAGCACTCCTTTATTATAATCCTCAAAGATCATGACCTGCGGATGCTCAATACTAATATACCGTTCCACCGCCGCCAGCAGTTGATCCTCCTCCACCGGCAAAAGATCCCGGGTCGTCTCCGAATCCAGCCGCAGCATCTGCTGGTTACGCCCCATGATCCGCGCCTTGCTGGTCGTGATCCGCGTTTCGCTGGTCAGCAGGTAACCCGTATCGATCCCTTCATCATCCAGCAGCTTCCGCAGGCTCCTCCCATCTTCATCGTCGCCCAACACGGAAAAAGTAGCCACCTTCGCACCCAGCGAGGCCAGGTTCAACGCAACATTACCCGCACCTCCGATCCTATACTCTTTCCTGTCCAGCGATACCACCGGTACAGGCGCCTCCGGGGAGATTCTTTCCACATGCCCCCACCAATAGGTATCCAGCATGATATCACCGATCACACCCGCCTTTATCCTCCCAAATTCTTGAAATAGTTTTGTAAGATTCGTCATACTATCATTTTTCAATCATCTCTCACTTCACCCGTCATCCGGCTTCCCGGTAATTGCACGCATCGCCCCATCTTACCGGCCACTCATCGTCGACCTTCACCCATCAATCCTCCGCTCCCTGCTCGCCACCGCGATATAATACAAAGGGATCCCGATCAGCACGATCGCCGCACCCCAGATCGCATAAGTCGGTTTCGAAATGACCAGCGCAATACAAAAAATAGTCGCCAGCACAATGTAGATCGCCGGCACCAGCGGGTAACCAAAGGCCTTATAAGGTCTGTCCAGGGCCGGCTGTTTCTTTCGGAGTACAAAAATCCCCAGAACGGTTAACGCATAAAAGAATACCGCCACAAAAGAGATCATATCCAGCAGATCCCCGTACTTCCCGCTGATACACAAAATGGCCGCCACCACACACTGGGCCCACAGCGCCCAGGCCGGCACCGCATTCTTATTCAGCACCCCGGCCTTCTTAAAGAACAGCCCGTCTGTAGCCATCGTATAATATACCCGGGCCCCGGCCAGGATCAGCCCATTGTTACAGCCAAAGGTCGAGATCATGATCATCACCGCGATCACATAAGTACCGATATGCCCAAAGATCACATTGGCAGCCGCCACCGCCACCCGGTCCTGCGGCGCAAAGGCAATGCTTTCCACCGGCATCACACTCAGGTACATCAGGTTGGCCGAAATATAGATCGTCGTGACGATCAGCGTTCCCAGGAACAGGCTCAGCCCAATATTTCTTTTGGGGTTCTTCATCTCCCCGGCAATAAAGGTGACATTGTTCCAGGCATCGCTGGAAAAAATTGAACCCGTCATGGCCGCAGCTACGGCCCCCACCGCCGCCAGACCCAGCACCGGCGACTGCAGAATCCCGCCAACACCGCCCCCACCGCCATCCGCCGGCAACGATAAATGCCGCATCGTCCAGGCATCCGCCCAGTTATGGCTCCATACCCCATGTTGCGCCCCCAGCAAAAAGCCAAAGACGATCAACCCAAAGATCGACGCCAGCTTGACAACCGTAAAGATGGTCTGTATCCATTTCCCGGACTGAATGCCCCGGGTATTCACATACGTAAGGAAAATAATAAGCACGATCGACACCAGCTGAGCATAGTGGATCTTAAAGGCGCCAATTGCAAAAAGAACATTCTTATCATTCAGCTCCAGCGCCGGCACAAAATAACCGGCAAACTTGGAGAAGGCCACCCCCACCGCAGCGATCGTACCCGTCTGGATCACCGCAAAGAAGCTCCATCCGTACAGAAAACCCGTGAGCGGATTATAGGCCTCCTTCAGATAGACATACTGCCCCCCCGCCTTGGGATACATCGCACTCAGCTCGCCATAGCTCATGGCCGCCGCCAGCGTCATAAAACCAGTGATGGCCCAGACAAAGATCAACCAGCCCGCACTGCCCGTATTCCGGGTAATATCGGCGCTGACAATAAAAATACCGGAACCGATCATGGACCCCGCCACGATCATCGTGCCATCCAGAAGACCCAGGGATGGCTTAAAAGTTTTGGTTATTTCTGCCATGGTGGGAAGATAAGAAAATCAATGCATTCCTACAGCATATCCTGGGACCGAACCCCGATCAATTTTTCTTTTTATAGGCAGCATTCAGACCATCCAGCAGGTCAGGCGTGATATTATAGATCGTGTCCTTCGCATATATGAAAGAACTGGGATCGTATGCGAAAATAAAACTATACCTTTTCTCCTTGTTATAATCCTTCAGGAAATCCTCGATCTTTCTGCGGATATTCGTCTTCTGGTCCTCTGTATACTTATAGAGCTCCTGTTCCAGGGCCGTCTTCCGGGCCTGGAAATTCTGCTGCATCGCCTGGTACTCTTGTTGCGCCTGCTCCCCTTCCGCCTGGGTCATCCCCTGCCCCTTCTCCCTCCAGGCCGCGACCTGTTTCTGATTCTTCCGGTCCATGCTGGCCAACTCCTGGTTCATGGCGCTCTCCTTCGCCTTTACCGTGGTCTGCGCTTCCTTGAAAACATCATAGTGGGTCTCCAGGGTATCCATATCGAAATAGGCGATCTTAAAACCGCCGGCGGGAACAACCTTCTCACTGGCAGGACCGGTCTTTTGTTCCCGGACATGATCCGACTGCCTGAAGAACAAGACACCAACCCCGATCAGGGCAACCACACTTAGAATAGTAGGGAGATACTTCATTTTAACGATAGCTAATTTACGCGAATATAGGGTTAGCAATCCTTATATAAAAAAAGTAGGGAGCTTTTTGCCCCCTACTTGCGTATTTTTTAACAAATTGTATATCTATCCTATTCCTCTTCGTCGAACTGCATGGCCTCGCGGGTCGTCTGCAACAATTCATACTCTTCCTTGCTGCCAACGATCATGTTTTCAAAATCACGCAGCCCGGTACCAGCAGGGATCGGATGACCCGTGATAACATTCTCCTTCAGACCCAGCATATCATCGGTCTTACCCTGGATAGCGGCAGAGGACAGAACCTTGGTCGTTTCCTGGAAGGACGCCGCCGAGATCCAGCTCTGCGTACCCAGAGAAGCCTTGGTGATACCCAGCAGCAGCGGCGCAGAAGTCGCAGCATTCGCATCCCGGAACTCAGCCAGCTTCTTATCGTTACGGCGAAGGATCGAATTCTCTTCCCTTACTTCCCGCAAACTTACGATCTGGCCAGCCTTCAGCTTGCCGGACTCTCCCGGATCGACCACAACCTTCTTATCGAAGATCCAGTCATTTTCTTCCAGGAACTCGAATTTATCCACAGTGTCTTCTTCTAAAAACCTCGTGTCCCCCGGATCGACAATGCTCAGTTTGCGCATCATCTGCCGGACGATCACTTCGATATGCTTATCGTTGATCTTCACACCTTGCAACCGGTACACTTCCTGTATTTCATTCACAACATATTCCTGTACGGCGAAAGGTCCTTTGATCGAAAGAATATCGGCTGGCGCAACCTGACCGTCGGACAACTGCGCACCGGCCTTGATAAAGTCACCGTCCTGCGCCAGGATCTGGCGGGTCAGCGGAACAAGATATTTCTTCACCACACCATCCTTCGCTTCCACGATGATCTCACGGTTACCACGCTTGATATTACCGAACGCAACCACCCCGTCGATTTCACTGACGATGGCAGGATTGCCCGGGTTACGCGCTTCGAACAATTCCGTTACGCGCGGCAGACCACCCGTGATATCCCGCAGCTTACCCAACACACGTGGGATCTTAACGATAACCTGGCCGGCTTTCACCGGGTCGCCTTCTTCCATAACGATATGGGATCCGACAGGCAGGTTATAGGTCTTCACTTCCTTGGCCCCTTCGATATTGATAGAAGGGATCTTGGTCTTATCTTTTGTTTCGATGACCACTTTCTCACGGTGACCCGTCTGTTCGTCAGCCTCTTCGCGGTAGGTGATACCTTCGATAACGGCGTCGAATTTCACGGCACCCGCAATTTCAGAGATCACAACATTGTTGAATGGATCCCATGTACAGATGATATCACCCTTGGCCACCTTCTGACCGTCTTTCACGTTCAGGGTAGAGCCATAAGGCACGTTATTGGTGATCAGCAACCGGTCATTCTTCACATCCATGATACGCACTTCACCCGTACGGCCGATAACGATCTGGGCCTTCGTGCCCTCGTTGTTCTCGGCAGTGACCGTCCGCAGACCATCGAACTGGATGGTACCGTCGAACTTGG
>Ga0247778_1000951_pt1 | contig 18465 bp, 13 predicted proteins | sample UWRJL049202B5_FD_179939 | JGI IMG/M metagenome (GOLD analysis project Ga0247778, IMG submission 179939) | Plant litter microbial communities from Arlington Agricultural Research Station in Wisconsin, United States - UWRJ-L049-202B-5 | ecosystem: Environmental > Terrestrial > Plant litter >... | reverse complement strand
CGGGCTGGGGGGCGATACCCGGCAAGCTTCACAATAAAATCATGCAGGGATGCGGGAAAAATTAAAGAAGATAGAAGAGGAGAGGGGCCTGTTCAGGGGGCTCTTCAAGAAGTATGGGGCAAAGACAGGCTACCGGGGTCAGTCGGCTGAGACCCTGCTGCTGGTGCAGGTGCGGGACGAGGCTGGCGTCCTGGTCAGCGACCACTTATGGTTCAATCTTACGAAGGGGTTTGAAAAGCTGGGGATGTTAAGGGAGGGGGAGGTCATTCAATTCGAGGCCAGGGTGAGGAAGTATAAGAAGGGGTATGTGAACCGGAGGGCGGGGATCGACGAGAGTAGTTATGATTATAAGTTGAGTCATCCGACGAAGATCGGGAAGGTGAGGGGCTGAGATCGGTGGAGACTGAGACCGCGGGAGCGCTTGTATCAATCCATTAGCTGTGCATTGGCAAGCAGCAATGCATCAGTCCATCAATACTGCGTTCTCCAACATTTTATTGACCCGCGCCAATTTCTCAGGAAATAAGGTCTCTTTTTCATGCGTATGTATTACGATCACTATGTTAGAAGCATCCAACGGAAGTTTTCTCCTTTTTTTCCCTGGCTTTCTGATATGATTTTTCTTTTTAACAGGCATACTCAAATTTAATTAATTCTTTTTACAAAAAAACCAAAATATATATGATCGCTCCTGGGATCAAAGTCTATTTCATTTAATTTCCCAGCTGATCCAATAAGAGCTGTGATTTTGAAATCCTGGCAGAATTCCTCGTAATACATTTTTAGTATACGGGCATAAAGTCTATTTCGTTCTTTCGTAGTTCCGATAAAAATGATCTTAAATTCAGGGAATTGCCGGGTAAAATCTATGACAATTTGGGCTACGGTAGCCAGCACCTTTACAATATCCCCGTTGTTGGAATTTACTTTGTCATCAATCGATCCATCGGGAAGTAAGTCTCCAAAGCCCAGGTTATACATGTTGGGCGTTTGGGTCGCCGAGAAATCAACGAGTTTTATGATCTTGCTTTTTCCAATGCTTGTAAAAATATACCGTTCAAAGCCTCTTCTTCTATACGAGTACGAATTATGTGCCATTTTATTCCAGGATAAGTAACATAAAGGTACTTATTTTTAAATCAGAATGCTAATATTTTTAGTATTTGTGCATAAATCCCTTCTTCCGGAATTGTGATAAATGGCGCCGGTGAAATATAAATTCTGAATAACTTTATTCCATGCTAATCCTGGCCATACTACTCCCCTGCGTCTCCTTTCTCCTGCGAGGAAGGATCCTTCATTTCATTGCCTGTCTTCTCCTGCAGATCACCCTCATCGGCTGGCTGCCTGCAGCCATCTGGGCGGTTGTGGATCTGCAGAACAGCCGGGCCGAAAGAAGGACCGACCGGTTGATCCGCAGCATGAGACGTTGATCCACAGCATGCGCCGGCGCTGATCGATGCGCGGCCCGATCCGGCTCTCTGCGGATCGCTGGACGTCTGCCATCCTATCCCCCGGATTTATTCTTTTTCCTGTATTCCACCGGCGGGATCCCCATGAGTTTAGAGAACATCCTGGAGAAATAATAGGGGTCCTCTACGCCCAGCTGCCCGGCTATTTCCTTTACCGTCATATTGGTGAAGAGCAGGTACTGACATGCCTTTTGGATCTTAAGATGGTTGAAGTATTCTATCGGGGAATACCCGGTGCGTTCGCGGAAGACCGCGGAGAAATGCGAGACGGAGAGTTTTGCAAAATCGGAAAATTCCTGCAGGGTAAACAGGGTGTGGATCTTTTTCTGCATCAGTTCGATGGTTTGGGCGATCACATCCTTCTGTTCTTTTTTTTCCGAAAAATTAAATTTATCCTCATACAGCAAGGATGACAGAAAATGATAGAAGATCATGTTGACATAACGGAGGTTGTCTCCGCTATAACCTTTCTCCAGGTTGGAATAAATATCCTCGAACAGTTTGATCCGGTTCTCATTATAGGTAAGGTCCGGCTTGTAATTCCTGGCGTTCTGCAGGATCAGGTCAATAATATAGGCCGCCAGTTCGCCCTTAAAATGGATCCAGTAAATAGTCCAGGGGTCTTTTTCATTCGCTGCATATTTATGGGGAGTGCCGGCCGGGATAGCGATATATTGGGATGGGGCGATCTCCACTCTTTTCTTGTCGATCTCGATCCATCCCCTGCCTTCCACGCAATAGATAATGATCTGCTGGCTGATCCCGCCGGGCCGTTCGGCATAGTGAAATTTCGCCTTTGGATAGTAGCCGATATCCGTGATATAGATCTGTCTGGTCACGGGGTCCTTTGTCAGGAACTCTGTTGTTATCTTTTTCGGAAGTACGATGAGCTTCTGCCCCTCGAACCCCTGACGCTTGCGCAGGCCTTATTTTTCATATGCAGGATGTATACAGGAATGCAAATTAGTAAAACCGGAAAATAATCCATCATTTTCATAAAAAATACTATTCTTTCTTCACTGTTCAAATGCGAATTTTGGATCATTAAACCTCTTCCGCCGCTATTTTACTTAACAAACTAAAACGATTGCAATGCCATTTTCCCTCTTGTACGCGGAGGTCGGTGCCGCAGATCCCTGCATATTATTGTCCATCCGGCCACAAACTACGCCCCAAAAGATCATGCGGCATCTTTTCCTTATTTTCATTGCGGGCCTGTGCTGTATGTTCCCGACCCGGGCTCAGCGGCAAACTGTCCAGGGCAAGGTCATCGATGCCTCTACGCTGAGTCCGCTGCCGCTGGCTACGATCAGCATAAAAGGTAAGGGTGTCCCCAATCTCACAAAAATTGCGGACAGCCGGGGCCTGTTTACTTTTACGGCTGCACCGGGAGCAACGCTGCAGGTCAGCTACACCGGTTATAAGACCCGAATGGTAACCGTGAACGCCGACAGTTCCTCCATCACCATTCTTTTGGAAAGCTCGGGCAGCAAACTGGACGATATCGTCGTGATCGGCTATGGCAAGGAGCGGAGACCCGATCTCACCAGCGCCATCTCCAGCCTCTCCTCAAAAGACATCAATGAGCTGCCGGTGACCAATCTGGCCAGTGCCATCGCCTCGCGTACACCGGGCGTGGAAGTTCATAGTTCGGGGTATGCACCGGGGTCTGGCAATTCCATCAATATACGCGGTTTGAACTCCATCACGCAGAGTGAGGGACCCCTGTATATCGTGGATGGAGTAGCGATCACCGGCGATATCCGGGACATCAACCCCAATGATATCGAATCGGTGGATGTGTTGAAAGATGCTGCCGCTGCGGGCATTTATGGTTCCAGGGCTGCTGCCGGTGTCATCATCGTCACCACCAAACACGGCAAGGCGGGCGTGGCCACGATCGACTTTAATATGTACTATGGGATACAAACACCCAATTCACCCTATCATATGCTGGGCGCAAAGGACTATGCCCATCTGAGGAGGTTTGCATCCAATGATGCCGATCCCATCACCTACCCGATGGACAGCAGCGATGACAAGATCTTCAATACCTACGAGCGGGAGAGCATTGCCAAAGGTTATAAGACCTATGACTGGCAGAAGGCCGTGATCCGCCAGCGTGCTCCTATGCAGAGCTATTCCATCGGTATCTCGAATGGCGTGGGAAAGAACAAAGTATATTTCAGCGGCAACTATCTCGATCAGAAGGGGATCATCATCAATACCGGGTTTACGAGATATGACGGCCATTTCAGTATCGAGTCGGATGTCAGCAAGGGCATTAAATTAGGAGGTAGCGTAAATATCGCGCATAATTTCACCAAAGGAGTGAACAGCAATGTCTACCAGCAGGCGCTGACCCAGAGTCCCTTGATGCCTATCTTTGATTCTACGGGTGCGCCCCTTGTGATCACGGACAACAGCACCGGTACCCTGACCATCCGTAACCCGATGACTTCGGCATTATATTCGGTGGCCAATTATACCACGAACAGAACGTTCGGCAATTTCTACCTGGAGGTCACGCCGCTGCGGAACCTGGTGTTGCGCAGCAGTGTAGGCGCCGACCTGCTCAATAGTGAGAGCGATAACTATGATCCGAGAAACACGGGTGATGGATTTTCTACCAATGGGAAGGCCGAGGTCTATACCACCAAATCGACCGATGTACTCTGGGAAAATACGGCCACCTATACCTGGTCGAAGGGGGATCATGATCTGAATCTATTGGGCGGCGCCACCTATGAGCGCAGGGAGAATACTGCGATGGACATGCAGGGCACACAGTTCCCCACGGATCTCCTGACCTTTAAGAACATGGGCAGCGCCGGGATCAAATTACAGGATAACACCAACTATGATGGTTGGATCGTACAATCTTTTTTAGCCCGGGCCATTTATAAATACAAGAAACGATATATCCTCAATGTCACGGGGAGGCGGGATGGTTCTTCCCGTTTTGGACAGAATAACCGTTATGGGTTCTTCCCCTCTGTCAGTGTTGCCTGGCGCCTGATCGATGAGCCTTTCCTGGGCTATAAACTGAAGACCGTGCTCAGCGACTGGAAGATCCGCGGCAGCTATGGGCTGATCGGCAACCAGAACCTGCCCTATGATGCCATTTATACCCGTTATAACAATTCCCAGTATCCTTTTAACGGGTCCAATGCCACCAGCGGTTACCAGATCGGCGGCACGGCCGGTAATCCGGCCCTGGAATGGGAACGTCAGCATCAATCGAATATTGGAATGGACATTGCATTCCTGAGTAACCGGGTGCAGCTGAGCGTAGATCTGTACAATAAGAATATCAGCAGCCTGCTGATGCCTTTCACCCTGGCTCCCTCCTCGGGATTTTATAATGAGCAGATCAATGTCGCCGCCATGAATACGAAGGGTGTCGATGTCAATCTACAGGTAAGCCCCATAAAGACCCGGAACTTTGAATGGCAGTTTACTTTCAACTGGTCAAGGTATAAGAGCAAGATCACTTCTCTGCTGCCAGGCCGGGATTCCGTTAGCCTCTCTCTTCGCGTTGGCGAGCCACCCAGCGGTGTGCTGGTGAATTATGTGTATGACGGGATTTACCAGGCTGGCGACGACTTCACCTTAAATCCCAATGGCAAGCCTGGTGATATCCGGGTGAAGGACCTCAACCACGATAATAAGATCACCCCGCAGGATCAGCGGATCGTCGGATATAATATCCCCGGCGGCTGGGGCGGGTTCTGGAATTATTTCCGCTACAAGTCCGTAGCCATGACCGTGCTGACCTCTTATGAATACGGTCAGCAGCTGAACAACCTGCCCTATACCAACCTGACCTATTTCAATGCGGGCTTTGGCAGCACGGGAAATGTAACGAAGGAAGGTGGTAATTACTGGACGCCCACCAATACGAACACGAATGTCCCAAGACCCAATTCTTTCGGGACCTCCCTGAAGCCATTGCCCGGCGGACCGGGACAGGGATCGAGTTATTCCATTCAGAAAGGCGACTATATCCGTATCAAGAGTATCTCTTTATCCTATGACATTCCGGGCAACCTGACGAAGAAACTGAAAGCCAGGAATCTGAATATCTATTTTCAGGCGATCGAGCCCTTCCTCTTTACCAAGTACAAGGGCCTGGATCCGGACAACGGCAATCCCACACAGCTGGAGAATTATCCCCGGTACAGGACCTTTTTGCTGGGTTTAAAATTAGGGATATAACCAATTAAATTATTTTTATGAAACTTGCCAATCAACACATTCATATATCCAAAAGGAACCTGGCGGCTGCACTGACGGGTATTCTTCTGCTGGCTGCCGGTTGTAAAAAATCCCTGAATTATACGCCGGAAGTATTTGTCGCCCAGCCCCAGGTCTTTAAGGACCAGGCCGGCGCCACGGCGGCGGTAACGGGTATCTATACCCAGTTACAGACCCTGAAAAGATCGGATTATGCGCTGATCGGGATCGTAGGGACCGATGAGGCCCGATGCACCTATCAATCCCAGGGTTATGGGGATTATTATCAGAACGTCACAGGATTAGATGTCTATGACCTGAAATTCGGGAGTCAGAACTACCAGTTATCGGGATTCTGGCAGGATTGTTATATCGGGATCGCCAATGCGAATTCGGCCATCCTGGGTATTCCCGGAGCGACGATCGCCGACCCTGCGGTCAGGAGCCGTCTGTTGGGAGAATCGAAATTCATGCGGGCGCTGTTCTATTTTTATCTCGTACAACTCTATGGGGATATACCGCTGCGTACCGAGGCGACGCCATTTTCGGCGGGGGTAAAAAGATCGCCTGTGAAGGATGTCTATGACCTGATCATCAGCGACCTGAAATTTGCCGTTGCCAATTGCTGGGTAAAGTCCAAAAACCCCGGTATCGGCAGGGCCAGTGTAGAGGCGGCCAAGGGTCTGTTGGGTAAGGTCTATCTTACCATGGGCAATTATGCGGATGCGAAGTCTACCTTTGAAGATCTCCTGACGAATAATGGTCTGACGCTGCTGGCTGATTATGGCCAGCTGTTTGACGGACAGCATGAGAACAATGCAGAGTCTCTGTTCGAGATCCAGTATTCGACGGATGCCAATAATACCCAGGGTCTGCAGAATCTCTTTGGCTCCTATTCCGGTCCCGGCATTCCCGGTCAGGCGTTTAACAGCCATACGCCGGGTAACGGCGGCACGGTGGTAATGGCCACTGCGTATTATTCCGATACGGTCTTTGATAAGACCAATGACAAACGGTACTTAGCCAGCGTCTGGCCTCACCGGTATGACGGCAATGGCAATACCATGGATTGGTGGGTGGATCCGGGGTTGCCTACCATAAAGAAATACGATATCAGCAGCAGCGATATCGATATTTACAATTCAGGTAAGAATCTCTATTATCTCCGTGCGGCGGATGTACTCCTGATGTATGCGGAAGCGCTGAATGAGACGGGGCAAACAGGGGCTGCCCTGGCGCCGCTGAATACGGTGCGCAGCCGCGCAGGCCTGCAGGATCTTCAGGTTGTGCTGGGCGCAACACCCTCTCAGGCTGAGCTGAGGACGGAGCTGCTGGAAGAGCGGATGCGTGAATTGGGGGGAGAAGGCTGGCGTTGGTTTGATCTGAAGCGGACCGGGACGCTGGTGGCGAGGGTACAGCAGCATAATAACCCAAGGGCCTATTATGTAGTGCTGAATGGTCCTTCGGATCCTCATCCTGCGCAGAATATTACGGCTAAGAATAACCTGTATCCGATCCCGTTAAGTGAATTACAGACGAATGCGGCGCTGTCGCTGACAGATCAAAACCCTGGGTACTAGTATGCCAATACAACGATCGATCCTATTCTTTATATTCCTGAGCCTGGCGGGGCAATCCGTCCAGGCTCAGGCTGTATTGCATGAATACAATGACAGTGTGGTCCTTTCCAATGGCGAGGTCGCCGTCGTACTACACCCGGCAACGGGCAGGATAGACTACCGATTGCCCAACGGCATCCGGCTGGACAATACCGTTGCCTTTGTCCAGGAGCTTCGGGAAGGCTACTTATCCAGCTCGGGCCTTGGAATGCATCCCTATAGTACGGACAGGATAGCGGACAGTATGGGCAGCGGTTTGCGTATCAATATCAAGCATATGGAGGAGGGCAAGCCGCTGTATCTCCTGCAACATATCACCTTGTATGACAACAATCCCTGGATCCTGGCAGATCTTCAGGCCGGGCGGCTGGCAGGGCAGGGGCCCCTGCCCGAAACGCGGCAGATCAGTCCTATCGCTGTATTGCCATCGGAAAAAGGCCACTTGTTCATGCCCGGCGAGGAGCCAAGGATCCTGGACGAACCTTTTGACAACGACGATTGGGTTGGGGTTGTAGAACGGAAATGGCCTGACGCAAAGGGCATAGGCTATGAATTTGCATCTGTATATGACAACACCACGATGGTCGGTCTGGTCATTGGCAGTCTGACCCATGATTTTTTTAAGACGGGCATCAGCTATGGGACTGCTGCCGAAAAAGGGCTGGTGGATTCTTTTGTCGTGTTCGGGGGCGCCGCGACACCCGATGTCCCCGGCCTGCCGCATGCTTACGGAGGTCAGGACGGGACCCATGACCATCTTCCCCATGGAACGATGAAGTCGGCCATCCTTTATTCTCCCCTGGTCTTTCTCAGCGGAGGAAAAGACCTGGTCAGGGTCTTCACAGATTATGGCGCCGCGAATGCCCGTCTGAACGGCAGGCTGAGCTGGAAGGGGTATGCGCCCTTTTACTGGAACAGTTTTGGCGTGGAAGGGGTACTGGGTTATGAGAAAGTTATGATGCCGCCCGGTGTGGGAAAGATCTCCGATCTCATCCATTCACTGGATCAATTCAACCGTTATGCCCCTCCCGTTCTCAGCATCGATTCTTATGATCAATCCATTTATACGACTGAACTGTTGGGAGCTCTGGGCAAGTACGGGAAAAGACAGAACCAGCAGATGGGATTTTATTTCATTCCCTTCGCAACCTGGACCTGGAAGAATGGCATGGACCAGTCACGGATACCTGGTACCGACTACATGCTGAAGGATGTGGTCCTGCGGGATGCCTACAATAATCCCATTGCTTACAAGGATGGAGATTGGGGCGCCTTCCCCCTGGATCCGACGCATCCCGCTACCCGGCAAACGATCATCAATCAGTTGGAAAAGGCAAAGGCCATCCATGCCAGCTTCATCAAGATCGATTTTTTATCCGCCGGCGCCCTGGAGTCCTCCACACGCTATGACCCTGCCGTAAGGACTGGTATGCAGGCATATAATCAGGGTATGAAAATGCTGAAACACCTGATCGATTCCATCCTGGGGCCGGATATCTTTATCACCCAGGCTATTTCGCCCATGTTCCCCCACCAATATGCACATACGCGATTTATCTCCACAGATGTCTACTCGCATCTGCGCGATGATCAGCCGGGTTTCCCCAACTGGGGCAGCACGGAGGCATCGCTGGCGACGGGCTCGCATCTTGGCTGGGTCAAGGGTACCCTTTGGCCTTACACCAATATGGATGTGGTTGTTATGAAGAACTTTCAAAAAAATCCCCAGCTGAGTGAACAGGAGATCAAGGTGAGGATCTATGCGATGATGGTTATGGGCAGCATTCTTGGCGATGGATCGGATCTGCGCCAACCGCTGGCCGCGGAGAGGGCAAAGAAATTTCTGAACAATCCGGCTATTTGCGCCTGGTTCAGCAACCCCGCAGTATTTATACCGCTGCGGTTCGCCGATGGGGATGGGTTGGACCAGCAAATGGCCTTTTATCTGCCGGCCGGCGCTGATGGAGGTAATGCTCTTGAGGACAGCAACACTGGCGCCGGGAGCAGGACTAATGCCGGGGGTAAGGTTAATGGCGGGGATAAGGTTAATGCCGGGGATAAGGTTAATGCCGGTAATGTTCCTGCCGGCTCCCCGCCCATGCTCGCGTTGTTCAATTTCAGCGGCACTGCATCTTATCCGGCAAGATTCGATAGGACGAGACTGGGGCTGCAAAGGGATAAAAAATATATCCTGACCGACTTCATGACGGATGCCGTTCTGGGAACGATTGAAAAAGATCAGCAGGAAGTACTTTTTACCGTTGGGCAAAAGGATGCGGTCCTCTTTAAATGTATCTCAAAAGAATAAATATGGAAGTACTAGCCTGGATAGAGAAATTGATGATCCCTACATATGCGATCGGAGAACCCGAGAAAAATCCTATGTTCCTGGAGAAAAGGGTCTACCAGGGCAGCAGCGGGGTGGTCTATCCTCACCCGGTGATCGAACAGATTGCAGACGAAAAGACCGATCAGGAATATACGGCTGTATTCCTGGAGAACGAATATCTGAAGATCATGATCCTGCCGGCATTGGGTGGACGGATCCAGCGGGCCTATGACAAAGTGAGACAGCGGGATTTCGTATATTATAACCAGGTGGTCAAACCTGCCCTCGTAGGGCTGGCAGGTCCCTGGATCTCCGGAGGGATCGAATTCAACTGGCCCCAGCATCATCGTCCAAGCACCTATAGCCCTATCGATTTCAGCATCGAAGAATTGCCGGATGGCAGCAAGACCGTCTGGGTCAATGAGATCGAGTTGATGTTCCGGACGAAGGGCATGGCGGGTTTCACCCTCTATCCCGATAAGGCTTATCTCCAGATCAAGGGACGGATCTTCAACCGGACCGCCTTTCCCCAGACCTTTCTATGGTGGGCCAATCCGGCTGTAAAGGTCAATGATGCCTATCAGTCGGTTTTTCCGCCCGATGTTTATGCTGTCTTCGACCATGGCAAAAGGGATGTCTCCGACTTCCCCGTCGCCACGGGCACCTACTACAAAGTGAATTATGCACCGGGTACGGATATCTCCCGGTATGCCAATATCCCCGTACCTACTTCTTATATGGCTATCCGTTCAAAATATGATTTTATCGGGTGTTATGAACATGATACCCGGTCGGGTATGCTGCATGTAGCTGACCATCATCTTTCACCGGGCAAAAAGCAATGGACCTGGGGCAATGGAGAATTCGGGAAAGCCTGGGACCTTAACCTTACCGATGAGGACGGTCCCTATATCGAATTGATGACGGGGGTCTTCACCGACAACCAGCCCGATTTTTCATGGCTGCAGCCCAATGAGGAAAAGACCTTCGATCAATATTTCATGCCCTATACCGAGGTTGGTATGGTGAAGAACGCCACGAAGGAGGCCATGGTGAATCTGGAATGGGAGGGAGACCAGATGGTCATCAGTGTATATACCACCGCTGTCTGTACCGGTGCCCGTGTGCTGTTGACCAGGGATGATCAGGTGGTGAAGGAATTTACGGCGGAGATCTCCCCCCGTCGCGTGTTCCGGGAAATCCTGCCGATGGCAGGTGCCGGGGACCTGGCAGCCTTCAGGCTCATCGTTGAAGACTGTGAGGGTAGGGAACTGGTTGCCTACCAGCCGGAGCCCCCGGTCAAAAAAGAGATCCCGCAAGCGGCTACGGCTGCCAAACTACCCGCCGACATCGAACAGGTGGAAGATCTTTTTCTGAATGGACTGCACCTGGAACAATACCGGCATGCGACTTTTAGCCCCCTGGATTATTACGAAGAAGGTCTCCGGCGGAGCCCGGGCGATAGCCGTTGTAATAACGCCATGGGTCTGCTACTGCTCAGAAGAGGACAATTTGAGCGCGCGGAACCTTATTTCCGAACATCGATCCGGACCCTCACACAGCGGAATCCCAACCCTTATGATGGAGAGCCTTATTATAACCTGGGATGGTCCTTGAAATTACAGGGCAGACTGGATGAGGCCTACGATGCTTTTTACAAGGCTACCTGGAATGATGCATGGCAGCATAGTGGTTTTCTGAACCTGGCGAGGATTGCAGCCGCGCAGGAAAAATATGGGCAGGCGCTGGCCCTGGCGGAGAAATCCCTGGTACGCAGTTTCAATAGTCCGGTGACCCGTCATCTGAGGGTGGTCCTGCTGAGAAAGACTGGCAGGATACAGGACAGCCTGGGTTTTGCCCGGGAGTCTCTTGCAATGGATCCCTTCAATTTCGGCTGCCTGTTCGAGTGCTGGTGGCTGTACAAGGAATTAGAGGATGGAGGGGCCATGCGATCTGCGTTGGACAGGATGAAGGAAACGATGCGCGATGCATTGAACAATTTTCTAGAACTGTCCCTGGACTATGCCCATGCCGGGCTCTATGAAGAGGCCATTGCGGTATTGGATCTTTTCGGCGAAGGGAAAAAGGAATTGCCTCCGCTCGTCTACTATTACAAAGGATGGTATACCCTTCAATGCGGCCGGACGGCGGAAGCTCTGGACTGTTTCCGCAATGGGGCCGCGCAGGATCCCGCCCTTACCTTTCCCAACAAGATCGAAGAAGTGCTGATCCTGCAGGGCGCCCTTAGCCTGAATCCCACCGACGCCAATGCGGCGTATTATTTGGGAAATTTCTGGTATGACAAAAGGCAGTATGCCGCAGCCATCGAATGTTGGGTAAAGTCTGTCCGTCTCAACGATGGGTTCCCGACAGTATTCCGTAATCTTTCCCTGGCCTGTTATAATAAGTTGGGTGACAAACAGCGATCGGTTATTTATATGGAAAAAGCACTGGCCCTGGACCCCGGGGATGCGCGTGTGCTGATGGAGCTGGACCAGTTGTACAAGATCACGGGCCGTCCTTTTGGCGAAAGACTGCAAATTCTCGAACAACATGCAGCGCTGGTGGAGAAAAGGGACGATCTTTATTTAGAGCGGATCACTTTATACAACAACCTGCAGCAATATGAGAAGGCGAGGCGGTCCCTGGCTAGCCGCAAATTTCATCCCTGGGAAGGTGGAGAGGGCAAGGTGGTGGGTCAATATCTCTTATGCCATATCGAGCTGGCCCGGCGGGCACTTGAGCGGCGGGCATTCAAGGAGGCGTTGGATCTGCTGTCCGCGGCGCGGACCTATCCCGTCAACCTGGGAGAGGGTCGTCTCTACGGGACGCAGGAGAATGATCTGAACTACCTGTTGGGTTGTGCCTGTGAAGGGCTCAATCTCCCCGATGAAGCGATGCAGTATTTCCGTGAGGCTACGATAGGGATCAGCGAACCTGCGCAGGCCATCTATTATAATGATCCGCAACCCGACAAGATCATTTACCAGGCCCTGGCCTGGTTCAAGCTGGGTGAAGCTGATCGGGCTACCCGGTTGTTCCGCCAGTTTATTGTATTTGGAGAACAGCATATGAATGACAGGATCACCATCGACTATTTTGCCGTATCCCTTCCCGATATGCTGGTCTTTGATCAGGATATCGATCAGCGGAATAAGGTACACTGTCAATACCTCATCGGACTGGGCTACCTGGGATTGGGCGATACAACCCGGGCCGCACAATTTCTGCATGATGTATTGCGTGCGGATCCTAATCACCAGGGCGCTGCGATCTATCTGCAGATCTTCCCTTTCTTTATCCATGCCATAAAAGAGAAAACCAAATGTTGACTGCACACAACGAATTGTCAACTTTATCCTGGTCCCGCACCGTTTGTGACACCATCGATGGCAAAGAGGTCTACCGGATCAGTCTGCGTAATAAAGAGATGACGGTGGGCATCACCAATATCGGCTGTGCCATCATGTCCATTCACACGCCAGACCGTACAGGCCTGCAAAAGAATATCGTTGCGGGGTTCGGGAAGCCGGAAGGGTATCTGCGTAATCCCTGGTATTTTGGGTGTGTGGTCGGGAGGGTCGTCAACCGGATCGGCGGGGGGAGGTTTGACCTGGAGGGACGGACGGTGCAACTATCCATGAACGATGGGAATAATCATCTTCATGGTGGCTTTGGCGGTCTGCATACAAAGATCTGGGATATTTTAAAAGTGATCGATGATAATGGGGAAGTGGGGGTTGTATTCGGGTATAGCAGTCCCGACGGGGAGGAGGGATACCCGGGCAAATTAGACATACAGGTGAAGTACTGTCTGAATACCGATAACCAGCTGAAGATGGAGTATTCGGCCCAGACGGACCGGAAGACACCCGTGAATCTTTCCAATCATTCCTATTTCAATCTCTCCGGATTTGAGAACCCTGTGATCACGGATCATTTACTGACGATTCCTGCTGACCGCTATACGGAGAAGGACAGGAACAATCTGCCGACAGGGCAGATCCTGCCCCTTACCGGCACCCCGCTGGATTGCAGGGCTGCTGTCCGGATCGGGGATCGGGTCGATAAGTTCCCGCTGGACGGGGGATTTGACCATAACTATGTATTGGAAACAGTTCATACGGGCCGGCAGCTGCCGGCTGCCGAATTGGTTGATCCATTTTCGGGTAGGCGGCTGCGCGTGACGACGGATCGGCCGGGTATTCAGGTCTACACGGCTAACTGGTGGGATGGATCGGTGGCGGGGGATCATGGGACGTTATTTGTCCGGCATGGCGCCGTAGCGCTGGAGACCCAGGCCTTTCCGGATAGTCCCAACCGGCCGGAATTCCCGGATACGATCCTTTCGCCGGGGGACGGCTATCATACAACTACTATTTTTACCTTCGATTCACTGTAAATAAAATGCTGCCTATGTCCCGGTCTCAATATAACAATACCTATATCCTTGGTATCTCTTTTATCTCCGCCCTGGGGGGCTATCTTTTTGGTTTTGACTTTGCGGTGATCGCCGGGGCCCTGCCTTTCCTGCAGCGGCAGTTTGGGCTGGATGCTTATTGGGAAGGCTTTGCTACCGGTAGTCTGGCGCTGGGCGCCATCCTGGGCTGTCTGATCGCCGGGGCCGTCAGCGACAGATATGGGCGCAGAAGGGGCCTATTGGTGGCCGCCGCCATTTTTGGAATTTCCTCATTGGCCATGTCCTTTGCTCCCGGCAGGGGGGCGTTCATCAGCGCCCGTTGTATGGCGGGTGTCGGTGTGGGAATGGCCAGCATGCTGTCGCCCATGTATATTGCCGAGATTTCGCCTGCGCATTTGCGGGGACGGATGGTTGCGATAAATCAACTGACGGTGGTGACGGGGATCCTGATAACGAACCTGGTGAATTATAATATCCGTAATATCGGGGAAGATGCCTGGCGGTGGATGTTCGGTCTGGGGCTGATCCCGTCTGCGTTGTTCTTTACAGGCGCCTGGTGGCTTCCTGAGAGCCCGCTGTGGCTGGTGAAGGTCAGAAGAAATGAAGAGGCCCGTACCATTCTGCAAAGAATCGGCGGCCCGGAGTTTGCCCGGGAGACCTTGTCCAATATCACCCGGTCAGTCGGGATCAACAGCCGGCTGAGCTATGCGGCGGCCTTCGAGAAGACGGTCTTGCCGGCCGTACTCATTGGCATCGGTCTGGCGGTCTTTCAGCAATTTTGCGGGATCAACGTCGTATTCAACTATACGTCCAGGATCTTTAAAAGCGTCGGTGTTCCGCAGGACGGGCAGTTGCTGCAGACGGTATTCATCGGCGGGGTCAATCTCATCTTTACCCTGCTGGCGATGGTTTTGGTGGATAAGGTGGGACGCAAGCCGTTGATGCTGGCCGGGGCAGGCGGACTCGCGGTGTTGTATATCGTGGTCGTCCGTATGCTGGCGGCAGGTTCCACAGATGTAGCCTGGTACCTGCTGGCCGCCATTGGCACTTATGCCATGTCTCTCGCTCCCGTCACCTGGGTCCTGATCTCGGAGATATTTCCCAATAAGGTCAGGGGCGCCGCTACTTCCATTGCCGTATTGAGCTTATGGGCCGCCTATTTTATCCTGGTCTTCACTTTTCCTATTCTTTTCGATCGTTTCAGGGACAGCACTTTTTATATCTATTCCGGAATCTGTATGCTGGGTTTCTTTTTTATATGGGCCAAGGTGAAGGAGACGAAGGGTAAGACCCTGGAAGAACTGGGGGATGTAATTATCGGGCATTAAGTCGTATTTTTAGGAGATCATCCTCTTATGCACGATCAATTGCGGAAATATATCGAAACGGTCAGCGAGACCAGCCTCCCCGAGGCGGAATTCGAGTTACTGAAAAAGGTATTCACCCCTAAAAAACTAAGAAGACGGCAATATTTCCTTCAGGAAGGAGAGGTCTGCCGGTATATGGCCTTTATCATCCGGGGCGCCATGCGTCAGTACTCGATCGACAATAAGGGGGGCGAACATATCCTTCGTTTCGGCATCGAGAACTGGTGGATGGGTGACCGGGAGAGCTATACCATGCTGACACCCTCCCGATACAATATCGATGCGCTGGAAGATTCGGAACTTTTGTTGGTCACCAATGCCCAGATGCAGGAGTTGATCATGGCTTCCCCCACGGTCGCCCGCACCGTGCGCATCATGGATGAGCGCAGCCAGATCGCGTCGCAAAAGAGGATCCATGCCAGCATCAGCTATACCGCGGAGGAGCGGTACCTGGACCTCCAAAAAACGAACCCGGTCTTCCTGCAACGCTTCCCGCAAAATATGATCGCCTCCTACTTAGGGGTTTCTCCCGAGACGCTCAGCCGGATCCGCAAACAGGCCCTTTCGAAGTAGGGCATAGATCGGGGCGGGCCAGACCGGGTCCCTAACGGACCCGACTGTGATCGAAAGGTCCTTCCATGGACGCCTTTATCCGGGAACCCCGCCGGCTCCTTGATAAATATCAATGCCGGTTCTTGTCCCAGATCATTTGCCAGAACCCCCGATCATGCCAATTTTGTACAAAGGAAATTATTATGGAAAAGAATATTACGGCCAGCTATGGCGGGGCCAATTCCACCGTGGGCGACCTGCTGGTCAATAGGCTATTGCCAAACCGTTATGTGCAGGCGGTGGGGCCCTTCGTGTTTTTAGATCATGTATACCCGGTTGAACAGAACCCCCGGGCTGTAAAGCCTCCAACGGGCGACTTCGCACATCCGCACCGGGGCATGGCCACCCTGAGTTATGTACTCAGCGGCGGGTTGGAACATTTTGACAGCCGTGGTCATCACGGGATCGTATCGGCGGGCGGTATGCAGTGGATGAAGGCTGGCAATGGCATTATCCACGACGAGCAATTAAGTCCTGCCTTACTGACGGAGGGCGGCATCCTGCACTCGCTGCAGTTCTGGATCAACCTGCCTGCGGCCGAAAAAAAGGAGGCGCCCGAATACCAGGCTGTGGCGGCCAATGAGATCCCCGAGACGCTCTTACCGGATAATGCCGGTGTATTGCGTGTCCTTTTGGGGTCATTGGGTGATCGGACCTCGCCCGTGAAGACTTTTACCGGGGAATTTTTGTATCATATCAGGTTGCGGCCAAAATCCACCTTTACCCTGGAGTCGGTCCCGGGCCTGGAATACGCTGCATTTATTCCATCGGCTGAAGTGAGGATCAACGGATCGACTTATAGCAATAGTGAACTGGTGGTCTTTGGTGGAGAGGGAGGGGACCTGGTATTCAGCTGCAGTAATATCAACGGATCGGATATCTTCCTTTTCGGAGGAAAGCCTTATGAGGAGCCCATTGTCGCGCAGGGACCCTTTGTCATGAACAGCCACCAGGAGATTGCGCTGGCTTACCAGGATTTCTTCAGCGGAAAATATGGGGCCATCGATTATACGGTGGCCGGTTAAGTTTCTTTTCTCCGTAAAACCCTATATTGATCCGGAGATATCTTCAGGTATTTTTTGAAGAGACGGGAGAAGTAATAAGGATCGTCATACCCAACGGTAGCGGCGATCTTTTTTATTTTGATATCGCTGCTATACAGGAGGAGACAGGCCTTCTGTAGTTTCAGGTGTATGAAATAATCCATGGGGGACATGCCTGTGGCCTTACGGAACAGGTTGGAGAAATGGGAGGCGGACAGGTTATTTCTTGAGGCCATATCTTCGATGGTAAGTCGGCTGCCGAGATCGCGGCGCATATGCAGGATGGTCTCGTTGATCATGTCCTTGGCACCCTGTACTTTTTCATTCAGATGTTTGTCGGGGAAGAGGAAGGTTGCGATAAAATGATACAGGCAGAGGTTCGTGTTGCTGAGGTTCTCCTTGCTGTATCCCATTTCCAGGTTCTGGTACATGGTATCCCATAGCTGTAGCCCCTTTTCATTAAAGGCTATCTGGTGGGGGCCGTCATAGAGGCCGATGCTGAAAGAACGATTGAAGGTAGGCATGTCCTTTCCGCTGAAATGAACCCAGTAAATAGTCCATGGGTCTTTTTCATCCGCGCCATAACGCATGGCTTCCTTCGTGGCAGGCAGCAATATAAATTCGTTAACGCCCACTTCGAATTTTCTGTCCTTTATCTTATACCAGCCTTTTCCCCGCAGACAGTAGATAAGGATATTGTCGACACAGCCGCTCTTTCTTTCCCGGTAATGAAATGCCGCCCGTGGAAAGTAGCCGATATGGGTGATATAAAGCTGACCCAGGACAGGATTGGCCTTTATGGCATTTTTCCAGACGGCATCAGGCAGGCTTATGAGTTTCTCCCCTTCAAAGCCATCGCGGCGTTTTTGACTTTCCATATGGGCAATTTAAAACCTAAGGTAAAGCAATCATCGAATAATCCATCAAAATAAATGAATCCACTATTTCCCTTCATATGGGCATATGATACTTTTGATTAATTGAAGCTACTGCAACCATTTTTATTTTTAACCAAAACGATGCCGCCATATGACAAAAAGATTGGGTTCCTTCGGATGCCTCCTATTAGTCTTTCTCACTTGCTGTTGGAGTGATGCTCTCTCTCAGCTTCCTCTGAAACCCACGGCCACTGTGAAGATCACCATTACCGGCACCATTACCGATACGACGGGAAAAAAGATCGAAGGAGCCAGTATCGTTGCCCAGGGAAAAAGGAATGTCGGCACCACATCGGATGTCAATGGTCGATTTATCCTGGACGTGGAATCCGGCACCGTGCTGATCATTTCCTATGTAGGGTATAGCGATTATAAGATCAAGGTATCACCGGAGCAGCGTTCTGTCGTGATTGCGCTGCAGATCGCCGC
>Ga0247778_1000950_pt1 | contig 18478 bp, 14 predicted proteins | sample UWRJL049202B5_FD_179939 | JGI IMG/M metagenome (GOLD analysis project Ga0247778, IMG submission 179939) | Plant litter microbial communities from Arlington Agricultural Research Station in Wisconsin, United States - UWRJ-L049-202B-5 | ecosystem: Environmental > Terrestrial > Plant litter >... | reverse complement strand
CAATATGAACACCGGCGTAAAGTTCAATGGCAACTGGTCCAATTTCACCTACGCGCTGGAAGAAGGATTCACCGACCCGGCCACAACCAACACCGCCGGCTTCGATATGCAATTCGCCATCGCAGGGATCACACCCTACGATCCCGCTACCGGATTCTACGGCGGGGTAATGGCCTATGGCGAAGATCCCCAGGCCTACAACCCCTACCAGCAATACATCAACGCACCCAATCACCAGACCCGGCAGGAGATCAACGCCACCACCTACTGGGACTGGACCCCTATAAAGGGTCTGACCGCCGGCCTGGATTACAACCTCATCTACTACAACCAGTTCAACTCCACCGCCCCAACACCGGCCCAGGCCTTCAACTTCCAGACCAATACCTACGGCAGCCGGGTCTATTTCGGCCCCAATGCCGCCGTCTCCAATACCAACCTGAATGGCTATAAGACATTGATGAACGCCCGTCTGAATTATCATACGAACATCGGCGGCAACCATGATGTATCGGCCCTGGTCGTATACAGCGAAGAATATTGGAACGACAGGTCGCTGGGCGCATCCAGAAACGACAGGTTCTCACCCAGTCTCTCCGAGATCGACGGAGCCCTGAACGGAATATATTCCAACAGTGGCAGCTCCAGTGCAGAAGGTCTCCGGTCCTATATCGGACGGGTAAACTATACCGCCTATGGCAAATATTTATTGGAGGGCGATATGCGGGTAGACGGCTCCTCCAAATTTGCCCCGGGCCAGCGTTATGGATACTTTGGCTCCGGCGCCCTGGGCTGGCGATTCACGGAAGAAAAATTCCTGCAGCCCTTCCTTGAAAACATCCTCAGCAGCGGTAAGATCCGGGCCTCTTATGGCGCCCTGGGAAATAACAGCGGCGTGGGCCGGTACGAACAGCAGAACACCCTCAGCGCCAACAATTACATGATCGGCGGCACCGGCGTCATCGGCCTGGTAAACTCCAAGCTGATCAATCAGAACCTTTCCTGGGAATCCACCAATGTACTCAACCTTGGGCTGGAGTTGGGATTCCTCAACAGCCGGCTGACAGCCGAAATGGACTACTATGACCGCCTGACGAAGGGCATCATCCAGGGATCGCAATTATCCAACCTGCTCAGCGGCGCCTTCAACGCCCCCAATACCAATATCGGCAATATGCGCAACCGCGGCATAGAACTCACCCTATCCTGGAAAGACCGCATCGGAGAAGTCGCCTATGGCGTCAGCGTGAATGGCTCATACAACAAGACCAGGCTGGAAAAATGGAGCCAGCTGCTGACCCGCGGCGCAACCTATACCGGCGCCAATGGCGTGAACAGTACGGTGTTCATCAACATGCCTTACAACTATGTCTACACGTATATGGATGATGGCATCGCCCAGACCTGGGCCGATATCTACAGCCATACCCCGCAGAGCGCACAACCCGGAGATCTCCTTCGCCAGGACCTGAATGGAGATGGCAGGATCGATGGCAACGACCAGAAGGCATTGCAGGCCTCCCGCGACCGGCCCACCACCAGCTATACCTTAAATGCCTATGCATCCTGGAAAGGTATCGATATCGGCATGCTGTGGACAGGAACAGCCGGCCGCAGGGATTTCTGGCTCAACGCCTTTAACAACCCCAACTTCAACGCCTCACGATATGCCGTCAACCAGCAGGATGTCACCAACCCCTGGTCGGTGGAGAACCGGACAGGCATCTGGCCACGCCTCGGCGGCAGTACAAACAATACCGCAATGACCAACTTCTGGCTCTATGATATGAGCTATCTCCGGTTGAAAAATGTACAGCTCGGCTATACCTTTCCGAGGCCGCTGTTCAGACGGTTGGGCATCTCGAATTTCCGCATCGCAGGATCCGCAGAGAACCTCCTGACCGTCACCTCCTTCCCCGGTCTGGACCCGGAAAAGGCCGGCAACAACAACAATCTCTATCCGCTAAATAAATCTTATTCCGTTGCTGTTCAGCTCAGCTTCTAAACTTGCCATCATATGACCTCAATAAAAAAGATCTATTCCACCTTTACCATCGCGGCCCTGGCCTTTTGCATCCTGCAGACCCTGTCCTGCCGGAAAAACCTTTTAGACCAGACGCCGACCACCAATCCCTCACCGGCATCCTTCTGGAAATCCGAGGCCGATGCGACCAACGGCCTCCAGGGTCTCTACGCCGCCGCCAGACCCTGCTTCGACCGGGATTATTATTTCGACGGCCAGGCCGACTATTTCCGGTGCCGCGGCAACAGTACCACGGTCGGCAACCTCAGACTGGGCGATGCCTACCAGAGCTCCAGCACAGTCAATATGTTCGCACCATCCGGCTATGGACAGTACTTCGATAAAATGTATCAATACCTCTATGGCGTCGTCGACCGCGCCAACTATGTGATCGAAAACGTCACGAAAATGCAGGCCAGGGGCGGCCTCCTGGGCAGCTCCACCGTATTGCAGACCATCCAGGGCGAGTCCCGGCTGCTGCGCGCCATGGCCTATTCCAAATTGATCACCATGTGGGGCGATGTACCCTATTATACCTTTTCACCCACCACCAACGCCGACGTAGCCTCACTGTCCCGCATGAAGATCGGGCAGGTGAAGGACTCCATACTTGCCGACTATACCTTTGCATTCAACAATCTCCCCCTGAAGGCCACAGCCTTCGGACGGGCCTCAAGAATCGCGGCGCTGGCCCTGCGCGGAAAGATGCAACTATACTGGGGATCCTGGAATAAATACGGCTGGCCCGAACTGGACGGCTTCACCCCCAGCGCCGGCGAGGCAACCACCGCCTTCACGGCAGCCGCCGCCGATTTCAAATCCGTCAGCAACGACTTCGGGGCCACCCTCTACCAGGGAGGCGAACCCGGCAAGATAGATGCGCTGGGCAAGGCCGATACCCTACCCAACTATTTTACCCTCTTCACGCCAAAGGCCAACGGTAACTCCGAGGCCCTCATGGTCTTTACCCATGGCGGTACCGGCACCAACCAGGGCGAGGAACTGATGCGCGATTTTTCCGGCCGTTCCCATGAAGGCTCACAATGCTGGGTCGCCCCCCGCTATGAGATCGCCGACCGGTACCAGTCGACCCTCACCGGCGATTTTGTCGCACCCCTGATCCCCATGAACCCCACCGTTCCCGCCACCGGCAATGTCGCCAGGACAACCCCCGGATCGGCAGTGAACCCCGCCAGCTATGCCGACCGGGACTACCGCATGAAATCCACCATCCAATGGGATTATGAAATGAGCACCGGCATGGCATCCCTGACATCCACCGGCTTCGTCCCCTTTATTTACCAGACCTGGGCCGGCACAGTCACTATCGGCGGCGTTAAATACATCACCTATAATACAGACGGCTGTAACTCAGGCTACGTCTTCCGCAAATTCGTACGCGACTACGCCGGCCAGGGCCGCAGCGATGGAGATTTCGCCTGGCCCGTCATACGGCTGGCCGATGTCTACCTCATGTATGCTGAAGCCACCAACGAAGTCGCCGGACCACAGGCCGATGCCATCGACCTCGTCAACAAGGTACGGCACCGCGGCAACCTCCCACCCCTGGCGGCATCAAAGACCGGAACCTACCAGGACTTCTTCAACGCCATCGAACAGGAAAGGATCGTCGAGCTGATCGGAGAAGGTCAACGCTCCTTCGATCTCCGCCGCTGGAGAGCCCTGGAAAGAGTCTGGGGACCACCCGGCAGTCCCGGCGTATGGCGGATAGATACCTGGGGCGCCAATCAGCAACGCTTCTTCCAGAATACTACCGATCTCGAATACCACCAGGACTATATCTTCCGCATCCCGCCGGGAGAACGGGACAAGAACCCCAACCTCACCCAGAATATCCCCTGGAGATAAGCCAAACCATAAAAACAAAAGAAATGAGAACCATATTTATAGCATTCGTAGTCCTCCTCACCACCCTTACCTGGACGGCCTGCAAAAAAGATACACCCGTAGACGAAGACGGCCTGCTCATCACGACAAGAAAGGAATGTTCCGTCAGCAGCTTCGAATTGCTGGGCACCGACTATGTCACCGTACGTTCCGGCACAGCCCTTATCGACACCACCGCACAGACCGTAAAGGTCACCGTGCTCTTCGGCACCGACCTCAGCCATCTCTACCCGCAATTCACCCTGACACAGGATTGCAAGCTCACCCCAAAGATCACGGGATTTGTGGATTTCTCCGACACCCTCCATCCCAAGAGCTGGACCGTTATATCCGGCAACCGCCAGATCAAAAAAACCTACACCGTAAAAGTCAGTGTGCAACCCCGGTAACGAATGAAAAAATTAAAAACAACAACAATGCGACACAGAACACAATATATATTCCTGGCCATGGCGCTCACCCTTTTTATAACCTCCTGTAAAAAGGAAGACTATGCCCTGCCAAAACCCTCGGACAAGCTGCAGAACCAGGCCATCAAAAGGACCCTGGGCCCCAATATCGTAGGCCAGCCAATCGAATTCGCCTATGCCATGGCCATCCTGCCCACAAAAGGAAAACTAGTGGCCTGCACCGCAGCGGCATCCATCGCAGGCGGCCCCGGCACCTATATGGAGAACAGGTCATTTTATACTTCCCAGACCGGCGCCGATGTGGGTGTACCCGTAGGCTCACCCTCCGTAACCGACGGCACAACCACAACGGTGACCTATAACCACGATACCTCCGCGGCAACCCTTCGCTATTATTATATCATCCCGGAATCCGCCCGCGGCAAGACCGTCAGCATAAAATTTACGGCCAGCAGCAGCAACGGCGAGACCATCTCGACCACCATGGGACCCTATACCATCGCAAAGATGGACATGAAGCTGAACCTGAAGGTCAGCAACAAGAACCAGATGTATATCTCCATCGCAGATACAGCCGTCTATGATTCCACAGGCGCGGCCGCCCATCCCGGCAGCATCGACCTGGTCTATCTTTACCGTAGTCTCACCACCAGCGCCTTTAACCATGCCCTGGTAGCCCCGGCCGCCGATCCCCTCTACCTGCCGGACGTAATTTTACCCGCCGGAGTGAACAGAACCGCAAAGCTGCTGAAGGTATTCAACCTCCAGGACCACAACCTCGCACCCACCGAACAATTTGGCGGCCTTTTCATAGATGATGCGGATTTTGAAAAGATCGATCTGTCCACAGACCCTAACTTTGCCATCAATCTCAAACAAGGCGCGGGCGTATGGGTGGAGACAGCCGACGGGAAATACCGGGCCTACCTCTATTTCAACGCAGTGGCCACGGCCGGAACAGCAACGATCAGCATGAAACGCTACACCTTAAAATAAAGCACCCATGAAATTTATCAAACTCGTTACCGCGACCCTCATACTGATCCTGCCCGTCCGCCATATACTGATCGCACAGACCGACTACATCGGAAACCCCGCAAATTTCCCCGGCCACCCCCGCATCCTCCTGCTGAAAGGCGAAGAGGACGCTATCAAAAAGACGATTGCCGGAGATGCCATCTGGGGCAAGATGCAACAGGCCATCCTCGATGAGTCCGACAGCATCATTACCCTACCCCCGGTAGAAAGGATCAAGATCGGCCGTCGCCTGCTCAGCAAATCGCGGGAGGCGCTGCGCCGGCTCTTCTTTCTTTCCTACAGCTATCGCAGTACCCGGGACCCGAAATATCTCCGGCGCGCGGAAAAAGAAATGCTGGCCATCGCCGCCTTCAGCGACTGGAACCCCTCGCATTTCCTCGATGTAGCCGAAATGACCATGGCCCTGTCCATCGGCTATGACTGGCTATACGACAACCTGTCCCCCACGACCAGGTCGGCCATCAGGACCGCCATCCTCGAAAAGGGGATCCGGCAATCCCTCGACTCCACGACCAACCGGAACTGGTGGAAGGTAGAACATAACTGGAACCAGGTCTGCAATGCCGGTATGACCTATGGCGCCCTGGCCATCTATGAGGACGAACCAGCTCTCGCCCGGCAGGTCATCAACCGCGCCATCGGGAACGTCGTATACGCGATGAAGGACATGGGGCCGGATGGCAACTATCCCGAAGGTTATGGCTACTGGGGCTATGGAACTTCCTTCAACGTACTGCTCATCAGTGCGCTCCAAAAGGCCTTTGGAAAGGACTACGGGCTCAGCGACATGCCGGGCTTTCTCAAGACCGCCGGCTTCCTGGAGAACATGACAGGCCCCGCCGGCCGGCCCTTTAATTTTTCCGATGCGGGAGGGAATGGCGGCGTCGAGCCGGCCATGTTCTGGTTCGCGAAAAAAAATGCAGATCCCACCCTGTTATGGGTCGAACGCAGCCGCCTGCTGAACGAAGATCCAAAGAGACATGTCGGCGAACGCCTGCTGCCCGCCATGATGATCTGGGGCAGCGGCATCAATATGGAGAAAGTACAGCCGCCCCATACGACCATGTGGGTGGGCAGGGGGAAGAATCCGGTGGCGCTGATGCGTACCTCCTGGACAAACCCCGCTGCCATCTATATCGGCTTCAAAGGCGGTTCTCCCGGCATCAATCATGCGCATATGGATGTCGGCTCCTTCGTCATGGATGCCGATGGCGTAAGATGGGCAATGGACTTCGGGGCACAGGAATACGAGTCGCTGGAGTCGAAGGGCATGCAGATCTTCGGCAGGACCCAGGACGCACAACGCTGGACCGTGTTCCGCTATGTCAATCAAGCCCATAACACCCTGACCATAAATGACCAGCACCAGCAGGTGGCGGGCTTTGCCCCCATCGTCAGCACTTCTTCGGCAAAAGGTCAGATGAATGCAACCGCCGACCTGACGGCGGTGTACAAGGGCAGCCTCGCCCGCGCGCAACGCAATATCGCCATCGTTGACGACAAGTGGGTGCGCGTGACCGACGAGATAAAGGCCTTGGATACGATCACTACCGTCCGCTGGACCCTCCTCACCCCGGCCGATGTAACGATCACAGGTCCGAACACAGCCACCCTCACAAAAGACGGAAAAAAATGCTACATCAAAGTCGACGCCCCCGGCACAGAAATAAGGATGAAGACCTGGCCCACCGATCCGCCGCCCAATAGCTATGACGCAGCAAATCCCGGCACCATCCGGACAGGCTTCGAACTGACCCTGCCCGCTGGGTCATCCATCGTCATCAGGGTATCGCTGATCCCGGAGAAAGCGGCAGGTATCACTCATCCTTGACCCCCAAGAGAAGATTAAGGACTACTAACGGTTTTCCCCGCTTGCAGTAGCTTGCGCGCCAGCATAGACTGCTTCGGGATAATCGACGTATCCGTTTTCTCCCCCGGTATAATACGTATCCTGGTTACTTTCTGACAATGGCAAATTATGCTTGAATCGCTCTGACAAATCAGGGTTGGCGATGAAAGGTGCGCCAAAAGATACAAGGTCGGCCTTGCCTTCCTTCAGAATTGCATTGCCGCTTTCCTGTGTAAACCCCAGGTTGGCCATCAGCCTGCCGCTGTAGTGATGGCGAAAATGGCTGAAATAATCGTGCTGCAATGCCTCAACAGGTGTACCGGTTAAATTTTCTGCAGGTCCCACAATGTGTAGGTAAGCGAGATTATAATCACTCAATTTTTTAAGGATGTACTGGAACATTGCTATAGTTTCTTCATCCGGCGTCACAATGCCAACATGGCTGAGTGCGACCGGCGCAAACTTGATGGCTATGCGTGTGCTTTCCCAAACTTCTATAATGGCATCCAGTATCTCAAATACAATACGGGCACGGTTTTCAATATTGCCGCCATACACATCGGTGCGCTGATTAGTGGCCAGGCTTAGAAATTGAGGAATTAACATACCGGCCTGCGCATGTATCTCGATGCCATCAAATCCTGCTTCCCAGGCATTTTTAGCAGCCTGCTTGAAATCCTGTATAGTTAGTTTTATCTCAGCGACGGTCAGCTCGCGGGGAGTTAGTGTATCTTTAAGTCCTTCAGGAGTAAAAGAACGGGTTTGCGGATTGATGGCGGAAGGTCCGGCAGGCAATTCCCCGTCAAAGAAATCCGGGTGGGATGCGGCACCAATATGCCCCAATTGGGAGAAGATCAACCCACCATTGTCATGCACGGCTTTGGTCACCAGTTTCCATCCTTCTATCTGTTCCCGGGTGAAGATGCCTGGCACATTGATAAAACCGATAGCCTTCGAACTCAACCACGTACCCTCACTCAGAATTAACCCTGCTGAGGCGCGTTGTGCATAATATTTAGCCATCAACGGCGTAGGTACCAGGCCAGCGTTGGTGGCACGTCCACGCGTAAGTGAAGCCATAACTACCCGGTTTTTCATTTTCAAATCACCTATTTGATATTCCTCTAATAGTGGCTGGGCTGTATTTTTCATTGCTTTTTTTATGCAAACCTCGAGCATATGCCGCAGCTGTACAATATGGGATAAACTAAAGGCATAGGGACAAATTTATCCCTATTCCGCATTGACATACAATACCCATTTTTGTGTAAAGAGAATAGCATATGTACGAAAGAAAGACTCCCTTCACTATAGACTGCGGCCTGCACCTCACCAGGGAGGTGCTGAACGGCAAGTGGATGCCAGCCTTGCTCAATGCTATTTCTATGAATATTAAGCGTCCAAGTGAGATGCTGCGCCTATTGCCCGGCGCAACCCGAAAGGTCTTGAACATACAACTCAAAGAATTGGAGGAGCATGGCATGGCAGAGAAGAAAATTTACTCGCAGCTGCCGCCTAAAGTGGAGTATTCGCTGACGGAAATCGGCTGGTCATTGATGCCTGTTATCGATGCTATGAATCAATGGGGCGATGCTAATCGCAGTTTTTTGGAGACCGTTATTAACAGGCCCCTAAGATAACCGAAACTTCAAAATCATTATGCAAGAATTACCAGCATAGAGTATTGGTTCGCAAGAGACTTATGGAGCCCCATGTCCAAAATTGCTTTTGTTGGCAATCCGGTTCCCAAAATTGACTTGCGGAGAGAGGGGGATTAGCTCCGGGCTCCGCCCTCCGCTGATCTCTTAAGAGGGGCGACAAACAAACACAAGGCCGGCGCCTATCATGCCTTTCATTTTTGCGCCCTCCCGCTTTGCGTTCCTTTCCAGGCAGGACAGCTGCATCCCACCCGCCACAAGGGTCTTTTTGCATAAAGTCATCGGAAGATCAGTTAGGTTCTAGTGACGAAAATAGCCTATCTTTTCTCTACTGTCACATCTCCCCTATGATCCTATCGACCCGCCGTCCCCGCAAACTACAACCTAATGAAGTCCAATACACGGAAGAAACTTGTCCTCCTATGCCTGCTTATTATATCAGGTGTCGGTTTTATCGGCTATTCTGATTATAAAAACTACCACCAGCTCCTTATATCATCAGAATGGGTGCAAAATTCCCAGCCCGCCTTATCCCCGCCCGATAACCTGAATACACCGGCCAGGGAAATACAGATCGCCGCCCGGCGATTCCTGCTGACGACCATCCTGCTGATTGTATTCACCATACTTATTTTATTGACCGCCATTAACTATTTCCTCCGGAATAAGGAAAAGGAAAAGAGGGCAGCGGAATTGATCCGCAGCGAGAAACGCCTGATCCGGGCCCAGGAGATAGCGCATATGGGATGCTGGGAGCTGAATCTCGTCACAGACACCCTCATCTGTTCGGAGGAGGCCTGCCGGATCTACGGGATCCCGATCGAACAGCAGCAGATGTCCATTCACAACTGGCTCTCATTCACGCATCCGGAGGACCTTGGCTTCTTATCGAAGAAAATAAAGGAATCCAGGGACCTCACAAAGGGGTTTTCATGCTACCACCGCATCATTCACAAGGACGGTGCCGTCAGGTATGTATATGTAGAGAGCAAGATGGAGTTTGACGGAAGGTTACAACCCACAACACTCCATGGGATCGTAAAGGATGAGACCGAAAAGAGAACGGCCGCAGACCAGATGGAATTCGACCGGAATAAGATCCGCGCCATGGAGCAGGAAATTGTAGACCAGCGGGTCCAGGAACAAAAGTCCATCACCAGGGCCATCCTCAATGCGCAGGAAAAAGAAAGGAACCATATCGGCCAGGAACTGCATGATAATATCAGCCAGATCCTCGTCAGCTCCAAATTATTCCTGGGCGCCGCAGGTGCTGAGAATGAGACCATCAGGGGGTTGATCGAATATCCCCTGGAGCTGATCGACAACTCCATTGAAGAGATCAGGCAACTGAGCAGCAGGTATGTCACCCCGATAAAAAATGTCGACCTCCGCGACCTGCTGCAGACCCTCCTGAACAAACTTGCCGAGAACACATCCATCGATACCACCTTGGAATACGATGTGTCCAACAGGGAATTGAATGATGACCTTAAGTTGAACATCTACCGCATCATCCAGGAACAGATCAATAATATTGTGAAGCATGCGGCGCCCGGACGCGTCGACATCTCCGTACAGGCCGAACCCCAATCCCTCCATATAGAAATGAGCGACGACGGAAAAGGATTCGATGTGACCAGCAAAAGGAAGGGAATAGGCATTCAAAATATGCTGAACAGAATTGACTCCTTCAACGGGAAAATGGACATAGAAAGTTCCCCGGGCCACGGCTGCAGGATCCAGATAGCCATACCATATTAAAATTAAAAAAGAGGGTAACAAAATCTCAAATCGGTTGATCTATAGATATACAAGTATCAAACTTCTAAAAATCAACCTTTATGATATCAAAAAAGATCCTCCCGGCATTATTGGCGCTCAGTCTCTCCACCACAGCCTTCGCGCAGGAGAACACCGAAAAAGATAAAAATGAACCCGGACCGCGTATCGGGCTCAAGGGAGGCCTGAGCATCGCAACCCTGGTAAAAACAAATGACAAGAGTTTCACCTCAACCCCCCTATTAGGATTTAATGGAGGACTCGTGATCCTCTTGCCCCTGGGCAGGGTCATCGCCCTGCAACCCGAAATATTATACTCCCAAAAAGGATACAAGGCCACGGGCCCCGGCGTACTCGGAGATTACGACTACCACCGCTATAATAACTTCCTGGATATCCCGCTCCTGCTAAGGATCAATCCTTCAAAAGACCTGGGCATCGTCATCGGGCCCCAGTATTCATATTTGCTCACAACCCATACGAAATTCAATTCCGGGACCACCGCCTACGAACAGAACGTGAACAACGAGAATAATAATATTAGAAAAAATATATTCGGCGGAGTGATCGGTCTGGATTGCAATCTGAGTAACAACGTATATTTCTACGGCCGGTATACCATCGATTTTAAGAACAACAATGGCGATGGGACCTCATCCACGCCAGCCTACAAGAACCAGGTCATCCAGCTAGGTCTGGGCCTCTTGTTCTGAGGCCCCACTCCTTCAATAATTTCACCTCCCGGAGTCCCCCATGCAGCCGGTCCACAAAATGCAATACATATACCCCTCTTGCCAACGCACCCACATCGATCGTAACATCGTTGAAACCCTGCAGAAAAGACAATCGGAAAAAAATCTATCCAAAACCCTGAATAATAAAAAACCCTCCTTATGTTTGCATCGATATTAAATGTGTACAAATTACACACTTTAAAACCCACCATCTATCATGCATAGACTAGCCATACTCCTCATCACCCTCATCCTCTCGCATTCCGTCTTTTCCCAACAACTCCGATCGCCCAACGGCAAATTCCTGATGGAATTCTCCCTGGCCTCCGGCGGAGTCCCTACCTATCATCTTTTCTACAAAGGAAAAGAGATCATCAAACCGGGTACCCTGGGCCTCTCACTCCGCAACGACAGCCTGTCCCTGGTCAATGGCTTCGTCATCGCCGACAGTGCACGCACTACACTCAACAGCACCTGGACACCGGTCTGGGGCGAAACCAGGACCATCTCCAATAATTACAACGAACTCGCACTTACCCTGGACCAGCCGGGAGCCAAAAGAATGATCATCATACGATTCCGCGCCTTTGACGACGGCCTGGGCTTCAGATACGAATTCCCCACGCAAAAGAACCTCGTCTATTTCACCATCAAAGAAGAAAGGACCCAGTTTGCCATGACCGGCGACCACACAGCATTCTGGATCCCCGGCGACTATGATACACAGGAATACGACTATACAACCTCCCGGCTATCGGAGATCCGCGGCCTGATGAACCGGTCGATCACACCCAACGCATCGCAGACAACCTTTTCGCCAACCGGCGTACAGACCGCCCTCATGCTAAAGACCGACGACGGCATCTACATCAACCTCCACGAGGCCGCCCTCATCAACTATGCCTGTATGCACCTCAACCTCGATGACAGGAACTTCGTCTTCGAATCCTGGTTGACACCCGACGCAAAAGGAGACAAAGGAAATATCCAGGCCCCATCCGTCTCTCCATGGCGAACGATCATTGCCAGCGATGACGCAAGAGAGATCCTCGCCTCTAAAATGACCTATAACCTCAACGAGCCATCCAAATTGACGGAAACATCCTGGATCAGGCCCATGAAATATATGGGCGTTTGGTGGCAGATGATCTCGGGCAGATCGACCTGGGCCTATACCGATCAATTCCCCTCCGTCATCCTGGGACAGACCGACTACAGCAGCGCCAAACCCAACGGACGGCATGGAGCCAACAACGCCAACGTCAAAAAGTACATCGACTTCGCCGCCGCCAACGGCTTTGACGCCGTCCTCGTCGAAGGATGGAATGTGGGATGGGAAGACTGGTTCGGCAATATGAAAGAAAAAGTCTTTGACTTTATCACCCCCTACCCCGATTTCAACGTCCGCGAACTGCACGCCTACGCACAGTCAAAACACATCAAACTCATCATGCACCACGAGACCTCAGGGTCGCCCCGTAACTACGAACGCTATCTCGACACCGCCTTCCATTTCATGAAGAACAATGGCTATGATGCCGTTAAAACAGGTTATGTGGGAAATATCATTCCCGCCGGAGAGAACCATTATAACCAATTTATGGTGAACCACTACCAGTTTGTCCTGGAAAAGGCAGCCGCTTACAATATAATGGTCAACGGACACGAAGCGGTAAGACCCACCGGCATCGCACGGACCTACCCCAACCTGGTCGGCAACGAGGCCGCCCGCGGAACGGAATACCAGGCCTTCGGCGGATCCAAACCCAACCACGTCACCATCCTGCCCTTTACCCGGCTGCTGGGCGGACCCATGGACTACACCCCCGGCATCTTCGAAATGGACCTCAGCAAAATAAATCCGGACAACCACTCACATGTCAACAGTACCCTCGCCAACCAACTCGCCCTCTATCTGACCATGTACAGCCCCATCCAAATGGCCGCAGACCTGCCGGAGAACTATGAAAAATTCCCGGATGCCTTTCAGTTCATCAAAGACGTGGCAATCGACTGGGACGACAGCAAATATATCGAGGCCGAACCGGGTAAATATATCACCGTAGCCAGGAACGCAAAAGGCACCGGAAATTGGTTCGTAGGCAGCGTCAACGGAGACAGCACCAGGACATCCACCATCAATTTCACCTGGCTCGCACCCGGCAAAAAATATCTGGCAACCCTCTATGCCGACGCCCCCAACGCACACTACAAAACAAACCCCCAGGCCTATACGATTAAAAAATTCGTGGTAACACAGCAATCCCGCCTCCGGCAGCAATGCGCACCCGGCGGCGGTTACGCCATCAGTCTCTTCGAGGCCAGCCCCGCTCAGCTAAAAGGGCTGCGGCCATTGTAGGCCACAGACAATAGAAGTATTGATCGATCGCACCCCGGTCTCCGATCGAGGCTGCAATAGCCGCAGGCATTCCGGTCTGGGTATCCGCCCATATCCGGGAAATACTAATGTCACCCTTACACTAATGCAGGAGAAGATTTACCCGGCTCGATGTCCGGTTGTATCTCCGGCTCCTTTTCCGGCTCAACCTCCGGCACCTTTTCCGGCTCAACTTCCGGCGCCCTTTCCGGTTCGAACGCAGGTTCCTCCTCCGGTATCTCCGGACGCTCAGGTAGATCCGGGGTGATCTCGGGATTTCTGTCTGGCTGCGGTATTTCTGCGGGACCCGCCGGTTTTTTTGCTTTACCCATGACTTTTTGTTTACTTAAGAAAAACTCATGCCACACCAAATTTCCCACAGGCTAACCTGGCCGCTAACTTATTTAGCAAATCCGGCTAAATTTCTTACTTTTACATAATATCATTAAATTTACGCATGAAGTCAGGCGAAATCTATACCAGGAACCAGATCGACAAGCTAGGGAACGCCTTGATATATCTTTGTAAGAAGATGCAGGCCGTTGGAGAACCTGTATCAAAAACTCATCTACTCAAATTGGTCTTCATCATCGAAGAGATCGCAGTGAAAAAATATGGCATTCCCTTCTTCGACCTCCGTTTTGACGTATGGAAGCTCGGTCCTGTCTCCAAGGATCTGTTTGTCGAACTCTCCGAAGAGCCTGATCTGCTGGCTTCATACATTAGCAGACAGATTGTCAACAACAACGTATATATCCAGGCCAAAAAGGATTTTTCGGACGACGAATTCAATGATAAAGAATTAGAGCTAATGGAAGACATTTCCAACCGATTCCTGTATTGCACAGCGAAAGAACTGATCAATTTCACCCATCGCAGTGATTCCATCTGGTACAAGACAGCACTTAAGAACGGAGTCCTCGATCTGTTGGAAAATGGGCAGATGAAGATGCTGAACGGTTGCGCCATTCCGTATCGATCCTGTAGGCCAGACTTACCCTTTCGGATCACGGCTGTTCCAGGCATCCTCAGCCAATTGCACTTTTAACGCAGTCTCCCCATTATCCCCCCACCGTGAAAACACCTTTTTTTGCCCGGATTCACAAATTGGATCGATACGAATCATTCCTGGAGAAGTATTTCGAGGGATTTTCCACTCAGATGAATGCCCTGCACCAACCCATATCGCATGACGAATGGGACCAGGCCATTCAATTGGTTCGCAGTCACTCCCCAATGGCAGGGTGGATGGTCAGCGGCTGCCCCTCGGCGCCCGCCGCCGCAGACCCCTATATACTCGCCTATGAAGCCGCCACATTCCTGCTTCGTGACCGCAAAATCAATGCCCCACCGGACAGCACCGTATTCGTAACGGCCTATAACGCCAATCTCCCACCCTGGCGGGATGACGCAGCATCCACCTTCACCCTACTGCAGAACAATGGCATCAACCTTCATTTTATTTCCAACTCCAGCACCGATACGATCCAGGGCCGGCTAAAACAACTCAAAGGCGTCGCCAATATCCCCGTAAACGGCGGCGCAGCCAAATATGGCAGGGAAAGATAGGTCCGGACCTGGCCAGCCTGCTGGAATGGCTGTAGTTCTTCGCAGCCCGCCCCGCAGGTAAAGCCATACCCCTATTATTTCCTTTTTCGCCTGATCAACAGAATAGTACCCAAAAGACCAATCACAGCAGGCAACACCCAGATAAAAAGTACCTTACACCAGGCAACCGTCGCAGAACCGATCTTCATCCGGTTATCCTTACCCCTCGGAATCGACGTGTCGATTGGGAATGTGCCATCACTTAACCAGCTATACAAGGCCGCGTTGAACATAAAATTACTCGTGCTTACATTATTCCTCCCATATTCCGCATTGCTGATGAAGTCTGCATCCCCCGTAATGACGATCCGCTGCTCCTTACCATGGATATTCCTCGTCAATGCCAGCGCCGTCGGTAAAGACTCCCTGACATCACCCCCCGACGCCGAAAAAACCACATCCGCAGAGTCCACCACCAGTTTGCCCTTCTTCAGCCAGCTCAGACGCTCATTTGTCATCAATAAAGGTTTATAACTAAACAACCCATGCGGATCATACAATAATCCCGTCACACCCGGCGTGGACACAGGCACACTGTCCTCCGCACTAAAGGACAAGGCCCTGGAAAAAGACATCGCAGTACCCGTGATCCCATTCAATACAAGATCAGGAGAGAAATCCTTACTTTGCTGAACGATGATCCCGTCCATCAGCCGAACCCCCAGAGGCTTCAATAAAGGATTTAACACCGCCTGTTTACCAGGCTCACCCGTGATAAAAAGGTTGCCCCCCCGGTCGATATACTGTTGAACAGCCAGCAGCCCGCCGGGACTCATATCCGATTTTGGATCCGCAATCACCAGGGTGGAAATATCAGCAGGGATCGCACCATTTCCCGACAATAACGTATCTACATCGAACCCCTGATTCACCAGCGCATACCTGAACGTCTTTAAACTGGTAAGATTCTCATATTCCCGGTCCCCCTTCTTGACGATACTCCGTTCAAGATTACCGGTCAGGAATGCAATCCTGGGGATCTTTGCCAGCAACAACCGCTGCAGCGCAGCACAGACTTCCGTCTCACCGGGGAATATGCGTTGATCATTGAATATCCGCAAAAAGGTCGACCTGCCTTTATACTTCAATTGCATCACATAGCGGTTCAGCTCCGGCTTCAGATCAATGATCCGGCGGATCTCCTCCGGCGACTTATAGGCGCTCAGATCGATCGACATATTCTTCGCCATGAGCTGGGCGCTTTCCTTAACCGTTCTCAGGGCCTCCTCCTTGCTAACATACCTGTCTTCATAAGAACTGTCATAATAATTGATATAATTGAATTTGATATCCGGCTTGAACCTGACATACCTTTCCCAGAAACCCAGGAAGTTGTTACGCTCCTTCGGAAAACCCACAAAATTGTAATTCCCCAAAAGATTATTATACACGGTAATTTCCAGCCCCTCATCCCCCATCACCTTAATAATACGCTGGGCATTCGGACTCAGGGTATTGCTCTTATTAACGGTGACATCGAAATACCCGATCAGCCCGGGTCTTGAGCTGAGATATCCGATCAACAGGGCAGAGACAAAGACCATCGCGTACCTTCCAACCCAAACGGAAAGAGATCTTGACTCCCTGGCGCCCTTTAACCGGAGGATCGTAAATCCAAGAAAAATATATAAAATGACCACAAAGTAGATCAGGTCCTTACTGGTGATCAACCCAGCCAGCATATGATTGGTGCGCCCCGCAATAGATAGAAAATAGGTAAGGTCCCTTACAAAATCATATTCCTGCCACAGTTTACCAATATAACTCAGGATCCCGATCATGACAAAGCTGCAGACCGCGGCAACCACCTGGTAGTTCGTCAACGCAGACATAAAAAGACCAATCGCCGAATACGCGCACAAAAGAAGAAACAGACCCAAAGCCGCAGAAACCAACTGCAGCACATCGACTGACTGAACCTGAAATACGGCCGTGATGATAAAAACACCCGCGATCAACACCAACACCAGGCTGAATACCATCATGGCCAGGTATTTGCCAAAGACGATCTGCCAGATCGTAAGGGGCGAAGAGTACAATAACTTAATGGTGCCGCCATTGATCTCCCTGCTGATCAACCCCATGGTCAGCAAGGGAACATAGAGATAAAGATTCTGCATCACGCCGGCAAAAAGACCATGTTCGGAGTAAAATATGGATCCGGTTAAGTTAGACATGTATTTCAGCGCATTGCCGCCCATTTCCTGGGTCTGAACAAATTGCTCCACAAACCCCATATAGGTCAACGCACATTGTATAAAAAATACGATCATCAGGAACCAGGCAATGGGAGAATAAAACAGGTTGCGCAACTCATTTCTTGCGATCTTATATATTATCATCATCTTAGTTGGCCGATTTTGTTGACAGTTGTTTAAATATTTCGTCCATAGAACTCTTCTCGAAATTGATCTCCTGCAGACGCCACCCATACTGCAGGCTGGCGGAGATCAATTTTTCAGCAATCTCCCTGTCACCCCTGAAATGAAGCCTCACCAGTCTTTCGGTAAGAAAGACAACCTTCGTCACGCCTGCAATCTTTAACAGCTCAGCCTCCGCAGGAGCATTCTCCATATATACCAATACACTATTGGGCGCCAGGTAATTGTTAAAGGCATCCATCGTATCGGAAAACACGATCCGCCCCCCTTCGATCATCTTGATATCCCTGCACAACACCTGCACTTCCGAAAGGATATGAGAAGAAAAGATCACCAGACGGTCCAGCGCAATCTCTTTGATCAGGGAACGCACCTCAATGATCTGGTTAGGGTCCAGGCCATTCGTAGGCTCATCCAGCACCACCACTTTCGGACGGTGAATGATGGCCTGGGCAATTCCAACCCGCTGCCGGTATCCGCCGGACAAATTGCCGATCAGCCGGTTGCTGAAATGACTGACCCCACACCGCTCCTTGGCCTCGCCAACGGCCTTTTTTACCTGATCCCGGGGGATAAACCGCAGTTCGGCACAATAGATCAAATATTCATCGACGGTAAGATCCAGATACAGAGGCGCATTCTGCGGCAAAAACCCGATCAGCCTTTTGGCAGCTTCAGGCTCCTTCCGCACATCGATCCCGCCGACAACGACC
>Ga0247778_1000949_pt1 | contig 18506 bp, 14 predicted proteins | sample UWRJL049202B5_FD_179939 | JGI IMG/M metagenome (GOLD analysis project Ga0247778, IMG submission 179939) | Plant litter microbial communities from Arlington Agricultural Research Station in Wisconsin, United States - UWRJ-L049-202B-5 | ecosystem: Environmental > Terrestrial > Plant litter >... | reverse complement strand
TATTTTTGTAACTGTAACCATACATACGTGATCAAACTCTTTTGTCTCTTTCTTTTATCCTTATTATCCTACGGCCGGCTGGCAGCACAGACGGATACGACAAAGCCTCTTTCTGCGCCCGGTACTCCGGTCCTGAAGACCCCGGATAGTTTGCAGCCCGCGCCCGTACATCATCCGGTACACCGTGATACGACCCATCGCCGGGATTCCACCCGCCGGAAAGGAGATTCCCTGCGAAGCGTGAAAGTCAGGCAGTTGACGCACGACGACTCACTGGTCCGTCAGGAGCTATTGGTACAGGCGGCGGGCAGCGCGCGCGATTCGATCGCCCGACGTGATTCCCTGGCGGCGGCGGCTGTGGTGGCGCATAAGGTCGATGGTCCTTCTGCCCTTCTTTACTGGAAGGCAGTGTTGGCTGCCAATCCTTCGTTCAATTTTACGGGCGCCTGGGTAGTGGAACCATTCCAGATCCACCAGGCCAACTCCAAAGACAGTCTGTTCTACCTGATAGTGGGGATTCTTTTTTATTTCGCACTGATCCGGATCTTCTTTGAGAAATATTTTGGTAATCTGATGACCCTTTTCTTCCGGGTTTCTCTGCGCCAGCAACAGATCCGCGAGCAGGTCCTGCAGACGCCCCTGCCTTCACTGCTGATGAATATCCTCTTTATCATTACAGGGGGGCTGTATAGCTGCTATCTGCTGCACTATTCGCGGTTTGGTGCCAACATCAATTTCTGGCTGCTATACCTGGATTGTATTGCGGGGTTGTCCGTGATCTACCTGGTAAAATTCCTCGTGCTGAAGTTTTGTGGCTGGGTCTTCAATATTTCCCGGGCGACGGACACATATATTTTTGTCGTGTTCCTCGTGAATAAAATGCTGGGTCTTTTTTTGCTGCCTTTCTTGATCATAATCACTTTTTCGGGCCCGGAAGTCCGCGAAATTTTTATAACTATCTCATTAGTAATGGTTTTTGTGTTATTGGCCTATCGGGTGCTGGCGGCCTACCGGCCGGTAAGAAATGAAATAAAACTAACCCCATTTCACTTTTTTTTGTACCTTTGCGCCTTCGAAATAGCACCCCTGCTATTGATTTACAAGGTGTTATTGAGTTATTTGGAAAAAGTGTATTAATTTTGCAAATCCATTAGGGGCACAACAATGATTAAAAACGGGGATACAAAGAAGATTTTAATCACTCAACCCAGACCTGAAACAGACAAGTCGCCGTATTTCGAGCTTGCTAAGAAATACGAAGTGGAGCTTGCGTTTCATCCATTCATTCGTCTTGAGCCCATCCCTGCAAAAGACTTTCGAAAGCAGAAGATAGATATTGCCATGTTCACGGCGGTGATCTTCACGAGCCGTAACGCCATCGATCATTTTTTTCGCATCTGTGAGGAAATGAAGGTCAGCGTATCACAGGACACCAAGTACTTCTGCATCACCGAGGCCGTAGCCCTCTATCTCCAGAAATTTATCCTCTACCGCAAGCGCAAGGTATTCTACGGCGCGGATGGTCTGAACAAGAGTATGTTCGATGTCATCAACAAGCATAAGGAGAATGAAAAATTTCTTTATCCCTGTTCGGAGAATCAGCAGGACAACGAGATCATCAACTGGCTGAAACATCATAATTGCGGTTTTGCGACTCCCTTCATGTACCGTACGATCAGCAATGATGTAAAGGTCGTGCTGGATCAGAGCGAGTATGATATCATTTGTTTCTTCACGCCCAGCGGCGTAAAAAGTCTGTTCGACAATTACCCGAAATTCAAACAGAATGGCACGAAGATCGGGGCCTTTGGCAGTAATACTTCCAAAGCGGTAGAAGAGGCGGGTCTTACGCTCGATATTAAGGCTCCCCTGCCACAGGCGCCATCCATGGTCTCTGCCCTGGAAAAATACCTGGCCATCGTAGGCAAGCGGAAATAGTTACTGGTTCCATGGTTTCTCGTTTCTGGTTGATATTGCAAAGTTTTTCGGCCATTGGAAGTCCAACCAGAGACCAGTAACCCGAATTCGCCACCGGCGAATCACTGAGGCCTATTAAAGACATTATGCCTCGAAGTAAACCAGAAACATGAATCGTCTGTCCAAAGAAACCAGCCCCTATTTATTGCAGCATGCCCATAACCCGGTGGATTGGTATCCCTGGGGGGAGGAAGCCCTGTCCCGGGCCCGTGCGGAAGACAAGCCTATTCTCGTCAGCATCGGTTATGCCGCCTGTCATTGGTGTCATGTGATGGAAAGGGAGAGTTTCGAGAACGAAGATACGGCCCGGTTCATGAACGAACATTTCATCAACATCAAAATAGACCGGGAGGAGCGTCCGGATCTGGACCATATTTACATGGATGCCGTGCAGGCCATTACGGGCAGTGGCGGTTGGCCCCTCAACGTCTTCCTCACCCCGGAGGGACGGCCCTTTTACGGCGGCACTTACTTTCCACCCCGCGCCATTTCCAACAGAGCTTCCTGGACGGATGTGTTGTCTGCCATTGCTGCCTCCTTTCGGGAGAAGAGGGCTGAAATAGAGCAGCAGGCTGAGGCATTGACCCGGCATGTGGCTACGGCAAACGCCTTTGGCGTGGGTTCTTCCGGTGCGTCGGCTGCGGAGGATCCTGACGAACTTTTTACCCGGGCAAGGCTGCGACAGATATACGACCAACTGATCGGGACGGCCGACCGGCAGGAGGGCGGATTTGGCGGTGCACCCAAGTTTCCCCAGACCTTTTCCATCCAGTTCTTGTTGCATTATTATCATTTTACGGGGGAGGCCGCGGCCCTTGAGCATGTATGTCTGAGCCTGGACAAAATGATCTGCGGCGGGATCTACGACCAGATAGGCGGGGGATTTGCCCGTTATTCGACGGACCGGGAGTGGCTGGCGCCCCATTTTGAGAAGATGCTGTATGATAATGCTCTGTTGATCATTGTGTTGAGCGAGGCGTATCAACTTACAAAAAAAGAAATTTACCGGAATACCATCGATCAGACCATGGATTTCCTCCGACGGGAGCTGTACAATGGCCAGGGGGCCTGGTATGCGGCCCTGGATGCCGATAGTGAAGGGGAGGAGGGGAAGTTCTATGTCTGGGATAAGGTGGAGATAGATGCCGTCCTGGGAGAGGATGCCTCCGGCTTTAATGCGTGGTATGGGGTGACGGGGGAGGGTAACTGGGAAGGAAAGAACATCCTGACCCGAACTGTACCCGGAAGGTTGGACTCGGGAGAGGAATGGACAAAATGGGAGGATGCCCGTCGCCGGCTCCTGGAATACCGGTCCGGTCGGGTGCGTCCGGCCCTGGACGATAAGATCCTGCTGGGTTGGAATGCCCTGATGACCACGGCCTGTTGCAAGGCGTATGGTGCCCTGGGGAATGAGAAATACAGGGAATGGGCCATTGCGAACATGGAATTTTGTCTTCAGCACCTGCAGGGGAAGGATATATATTATTTTTATCACTCATATAATGCTGGGAAGGCTAAATTTCCGGCTTTTTTGGATGATTATGCATCGTTGACCGGGGCCCTGCTGCAGTTACAGGAGGTTACGGGAAATACGGAATATCTTATTAAGGCTAAGGAGGTTATGGAATTTGTGGTGGAAAATTTCAGCGACGGGGATACCGGCATGTTCTTTTTCACCCACCGGGATCAGCAGGATCTTATCCTTCGTAAAACGGAAGTGTATGATGGGGCTACACCCTCTGGAAATTCTCTGATGGCCTTCAATCTTGCATATATGGGCACAATCTTTAATGAATCGTCCTGGACTGAGCGGGCGGTCCGGATGGCGACTGCAGTCCAGCGGCCTGTAACCCTTTACCCGGGCTCTTTTGGAATCTGGGCAACCCTGTTTCAGGCCTTTACGTATATAATACCGGAGATTGTTATAACCGCCACGAGTCCTGGCAAGATCCGGAAGGAGTTTTTGGGGCATTTTATCCCATACCGGGTCTTCCAATCCACCGGGGAAAAAAATACCCAATTTCCTTTATTGTCCGGGAGACCGGTCGAAGACCTTCCTTCTATCTTCCTATGCGAAAATTACACTTGTCAACTCCCTGTAAATGAGGTGAGTACACTTATCCGGCTCCTCGAAAATGTGCAAAAGTTTAGAGGCTGATTATACAATAAGTCAGGCACGACTTTCGTTATTAAAATTAGCGTCTTGAAACTTGGGTTCCGTCCGCCCATTAAAAAGACATTTTGTTCGGACGAAAGCTTTGACTTTCGAAAAATTAATTTTAAACTTGTAGCGAGATGTTGTCAAAAGATTTTTTTCGCCCAATACCCTTTAATATTATGAAAATGAAAAACCTATCCACACTGACGGCCTTATCCGCCCTGGTCGTGATGGCCGGATGCGGGAAAATAGGCAAATCCCACAAGGGATTACCCGATGACGGGCAGTTGCATGGGGTCGCTCCTGCAAGTGCTTACAATCTTTCCAAACCTCCAGGCATGGTCTACATTCCACCGGGAACCTTTCACATGGGGCCCAGCGATGAGGATGTCAATTTCGCTTACACAGCCCGGAACAGGCAAACTTCTATTATGGGTTTCTGGATGGACGCTACAGAGATCACAAATAATGAATACCGCCAGTTCACGAATTGGGTAAGAGACTCTATCGCTGCTACGCTGATGCAATATGGAAAAGACGTAGACGGCCGTTTTGCTATTGACTGGAAAAAGGCCAATGCCATCAAATGGGGTGATAAAGCCACCATTGAGAAAATAAATCAAATGATTGTGGATCCGGATAACCGTATTTTCGGTAAAAAGGAGATCAATCCTGCCAGGATCATCTATCATTCCGAGACTTTCGACCTGAAAGAAGCTGCTGCAAAGGCAAATGAAGGCAAGCCACGATCCTTGTTCATCCGGAAAAAAGACTTCCCTGTCTATCCGGACACATTGGTCTGGATCCGTGATTTCAGCTATTCTTATAATGAGCCGATGACCAAGCGCTATTATTCCCACCCTGCCTTCGGTAACTATCCTGTTGTAGGGGTAAGCTGGACCCAGGCTACGGTATTTTGCGAATGGCGGACGCGTTACCTTAACGCCAGCCTGGAAAAGAAACATATGGCTACTGAATCGGATTTTCGTCTGCCGACAGAGTCAGAATGGGAATATGCATCAAGAGGGGGTCGTTCGCAGTCTATGTTCCCCTGGGGTAACTATTACCTGAGAAATAAGAAAGGCTGTTTGCTGGCCAACTTCAAACCCGGCCGTGGTAACTATCCTGAAGACGGTGGTTTCTATACGGTCCGCGCCGATGCTTACTGGCCCAATGATTTTGGTCTGTATTGCATGGCGGGTAACGTAGCGGAATGGACCTCTTCCTTCTATTATGAAGGCTCTTATAACTTCCAGCACGACATGAACCCCGATATTCGCTGGAATGCGAAGGACAGTGATCCTCCCCGTATGAAGCGTAAGGTTATCCGTGGCGGATCCTGGAAAGATGTGGGTTATTTCCTGCAGACCAGCACCCGTACATATGAATATCAGGATACTACCAAGTCATACATCGGCTTCCGTTGTGTGATCGATCTGCCGCCGACGTTGACGAACGGCAGCAGGTAAGTTTCCGGAAAATACAATATTTAATGCGGGACAATCCTCAAGGGTTGTCCCGCTCTTGATACCTATCATCTATTGGGAAACAAAAGGAAATGTTAATTTTTGGAAAGCTCTCCTGATGTAAGGGTGGTTTTTCTAAAAAGCCTGCCTCTCTGACAAAATTTTTTCTTTACAAATTCGTTTTTATTTCAGAATTACTGTCGAAATTCAACCATCAACAGAAGTTCTTTTTTTCCATAACCCTTTTAAAATCCTTTCAAAAACACTTAAAAATTTAAACTATGAGCGCTGGTGTATCTAAATCTACCGAAAGACTGATAAACATTATAGTGTGCGTTGGTGCAGCCGTTGTAATCTTCGGGGCCCTTCAGAAGATCCTGCATACTAAGCTGGCCGACTTCTTTTTGACTGCCGGTCTGTTAACAGAAGCCCTGATCTTTATCGTATATGCCTTTTTGCCCCCTCCCGGTGGTGAGATGCATGCCCTGGTTGAAGCATTGCCCAAACTGGCAGGCGGCACCAGCGGAAACCCAGCCCTTGATAAAATGGACAAAATGTTACAGGAAGCCGATATCACCCCGGCAAACCTGACCCGCCTGAGCGATGGGTTCAAAAAATTCGGTACTACCGTTGAGAAGATCAGCGATGTATCCGGAGCCCTGGCCGCTACGACGGATTATACCAATAAGACAAAAGAGGCAGCACTGGCCCTGGACAGCATGAAAGGCGCCTACCAGAATGCTACCAGTACCATTTCCAGCTTCAACTCTGCTGCTGAAGGGACCAAGCAGTTCCATTCTCAGGTACAGGTACTGACAAAGAATCTGGGTTCTCTGAACGCGATCTATGAACTGGAATTGCAGGATACCAACAATCACCTGAAGGCTATGAATAGCTTCTACGGCAATCTGGTGAAGGCTTCCGAGACCATGCAGGGCAGCGTGACCGACGCAAAGAAAACGCAGGAACAAATTGCCTTACTGGCGAAGAACCTGGGCAATCTGAACCATGTTTACGGTAATATGCTGAGCGCCATGCAAGGTCGTCAGGCATAATTGGGTGAACCAAAATCAGTCCAACCAGCCCGTTTTGTCCGGCCCGTTTGAAACTTATGAAAAACTAATAATATTGAATTACAAATAATTTACTGACCCATGTCTTTACCTAAAGAACCGCGGCAAAAGATGATCAATATGATGTATTTGGTGCTTACAGCATTGCTGGCGCTGAATGTATCGGTGGAGGTATTGAACGCTTTTGTAACCGTAAATCATAGCATAGAAACTTCTAATGAAGTGGTAAGCACAAAGAATAAGCTGACCTATACTTCATTCGAAGCGAAAGTGAGCGATCCCCAGACGGCTGAAAAAGCCAAGATCTGGGCGCCCAAGGCTTTCCAGGCCAGAAAGATCTCCACGGATCTGACCAGCTATATCGAGAATCTGAAAGAACAGCTGATCGAGGAATCAAATCCGCAGATGAAGGACGGCAAAAAGGAATTCACCGTAGGTAACCTGGATGCCGCCACCCGTATCTTCGATACAAAGGGTGAAGGTCCCAAGTTGTATGACAAGCTCAGCCATTTCAAAGTCGATATCCTGAATCTGCTGGATCCTTCGCAGTATCCTGACCAGCCGGCTAATGTGAAGGAAGAGCTGAAACAGGCCAAGGCGCAGTTCGAAAAGGAATTGCCCCTGGATCTGAGCATTCCCAAGACCGAATCCGGGAACGCCCCCAGCGGAAACATTCCCAAGGATTGGACGATCAATTATTTCCACATGACGCCGACCATCGCGGCCATGACCATCCTCAGCAAATTCCAGAGTGATGTCAAGAACTCCGAAGCGCATGTGATCGACTACCTGCATAAAAGGATCGGGGAAGTAAAACTGGTGTTCGACAAATTCGACGCTATCGTTGCCCCCAATGCGACCTACCTGATGCCGGGTGACGAGCTGCAGATCAACGCCGGTATCGGCGCCTTCAGCACCGCCGCCCAGCCGAAAGTAACTATTAATGGTGTTCTTCAGCCCGTCGGTCCGGAAGGTACAGCCTCCTGGAAGACAAAGGTCAGCAACTCCAGCACCGTTAACGTAAAGATCGAATATGCAAAACCCGATGGTAGCATCGGTACGATCGAGAAAGCAGTAAAATATACGGTCGGTCAGCCTTCCGGAGCCTCTGTGTTCCTGGAAAAGATGAACGTACTGTATGTTAAGGAAGATAACCCCGTTAAGATCTCAGGTGGTAGCGTAGGTGCCGAAAAAGTAAAGGTATCCTTTACCAATGGCGAGATCAGCCGGACAGGCGGAGACGATTATAACATCGTTCCCACCACACCCGGTGAAGGGAAGATCATCGTCAACGCGGATGGAAAAGTCACCGAATTCAAGATGCGTGTGAAATTCCTGCCGGATCCTATCGGGTTCGTAGGCGCCAAGAAGGGTGGTGCGATCTCTTCTGCCGAATTTAAGGCTATCGGTGGCTTACTGGCTAAACTGGAAGGATCTGAATTCCAGTCTGCCTTCAAAGTCGTGAGCTACAAGCTGGCAGCTATCGGCGGGAATGTCCCCCAGTATCAGGAGGCTACCAATGAAGGCCCCCGCTGGAGTGGAAGCGCCGCCAATATCGTGAACAGGGCATCCCCCGGTACGAACATTTTCTTTGATGATGTACACGTAGTAGGTAAGGACGGCCGTAACAGGACTTTGCCTCCCATGGTGTTCAACCTGAAATAATTTTATGATCTGTCCCGGACCGATTCCGGTCCGGGACAGATTTTTTCTGATTTTTTATATAGTTTTAAACCAAGAGAGATGAAAAAGCATTTTATCAGATTATGCTTACTGGCGACAGTCTTCGCCCTGGCAACCGGAACAGCGGATGCACAGGCTAAGCGCACCGCCAAGAAGAAGCCGGCAACCACTAAGAAGAACACCAGTAAGAACAAAGGCGGCGCCTCGACAGTCGTAGCTCCTGTAAAAGATACGACGAAGCCGGTAGCGGTTCTGGAAGCCGACATCAAACTGGATACTCCCCGCAGATCCCTGAGGGATGACGCCATCGTTGAACGTAATCTGGTAAAAGACCGTACGCCGCTCGCCTACGAGCACATCCGTGAGGATGATGCCGTATACCGTCAAAGGGTTTGGCGGGAATTGGATGTACATGAAAAAATGAATCTCCCCTTCGTGTATAAAGCCACAGAGGATAATGGTAATCAACGTTTTATTAATATACTGCTGAACGGCATCAAAACGGGCCAGATAACGGCCTTCGACGCGAATGTCGACGACCGTTTCACCACACCGATGACCTTTAAGCAGATAGCCGGCGGCCTGGTAGGACAACCATCCACCATCCAGGTGCCTGATATGGTGGCTGACCCGGACGGATCGAAAGGTCTGATGCGGGATACGACGATCCAGGCCGAATTTAATCCTGAGTCGGTTGAAAGATACCAGTTGAAAGAAGAATGGGTATTCGATAAGGAATCTTCCCGGGTGCATGTGCGGATCCTGGGGATCGCTCCTGAAAAGACTATCCTGAACCCCGATGGCTCTTTCAGGGCAGTATTGCCTATTTTCTGGGTATACTATCCCGATCTACGGCCGATGCTGGCGAAATACGAGGCTTACAATGGTAAGAACTTCGGCGCCCGTATGAGCTGGGAAGAATTATTCGAGAGCCGGATGTTCGCCAGCCGGATCATCAAATCTACGATCGATAATCCTGGTGACGCGTTCATTAGCTTATATATCAAGGATCCCATCCTCCAGTTATTGGAAGGAGAGAATATTAAAGAGAAAATATTTAACTACGAGCAAGACCTTTGGTCGTACTAAAAGATATTTGCCGCGAGGCAAAAAGAAAAAAAGCGTCTGCCAACCGGCAGACGCTTTTTTTTGTCAAATAAGTAACTATAAATTAATTAGTTAGTATGAAATAAGTTTTTTAAAAATACCCAAAATCGGGTATTGTCAATTAAAAAGGTTTTCCTATTTTTACACTGGTTTTTCATAGGATATTGGATTTTAAAAACGGGGCTGGATGTCTATCCTGGCCCCTTTTTTTATGCCCCTTGGGCTCGGGATAAACTTAGCCCGGCGGGGCATAAAAAAAGACAATTGATTGCGCTTCGCGCAGCGGACCCGTGGTCCGCTCTGTTTTACCCCTCAGGGTTCATGTAAAATTTAACCCTTCGGTGTAAAAAAAAGTCTAATGATGGTCCTTGCGGACAATGGACCTGTGGTCCATTTTTGTTTATGCCCCTTGGGCTCGGGCTTAAGCGAGCGAAGCGAAGCTTACGAACGAGGGGCTCGAACAGTGTTCGAGGCCGAAGTTCTAGCCCGGCGGGGAATAAAAAAAGCCCCTCATGAGGGGCCTGACGGAGCAGAGGGCGAAAAATGTTCCCGCACCAGTTTTGCCTTGGCAGGTCCGATCACAGCAGCAATTTCTTCCTCTGTCAACAGCCTGATCTTGTTCACACTACGAAATTCTTTCAATAACATATCTGCCGTACGCCGGCCGATCCCTTCAATATTCTCCAACTCATTGACAAAAGTTCCCTTGCTTCTTTTCTGCCGGTGAAAAGTAATGCCAAACCGGTGCACTTCATCACGGATCCTGCGGACCAATTGCAGGCTATCACTGTTATACGGCAGCTTGATACTCTCCGTATCCCCGGGGAAGAAGATCTCTTCCTCATTCTTGGCCAGGCCGACGACCGTCATCATCCCTGTCAGTCCCAGGTCGGTAATACTCTCCATGGCCGCGCTCAGCTGCCCTTTGCCTCCATCGATGATCACCAGCTGCGGCAGGCTCTTTTCCTCTTCCAGTAAACGCCTGTATCTGCGGTGTACAACTTCTTTCATTGTGGCAAAATCATTGATGCCATCCACCGTCTTTACATTATAATGACGGTAGTCCTTTTTGCTCTCCACGCCATCCCGGAAACATACCATCGCCGATACCGGATAACTGCCCTGGAAATTAGAGTTATCAAAACACTCGATATGGATGGGCAACTCAGATAACTGCAGATCCTCCATCAATTGATACAGGACCTTTTTGCGCTCGTCCGGCGTCTTACCTTCCAGCAGCAGGATCTTCTTCCTTCGCAGCTCTTCCCTGAAATAGCCGACATTTTTTTCAGAGAGTTCCAGTAATTTCTTTTTATCGCCACCTTTGGGCACGGTCAGCACGATACCCTCTTCCGGATAGTCGATGGGAAAGGGTAGGATCAGCTCGCGGGCCTGACTGTTAAAGGTTTCCCGTAGTTGAGCTGCTGCGAAGGCCAGCACTTCTTCATTCGACTCTTCCAGGTGTGTCTCGACCTCCGTAGTATGTGTCTGTACGATCGTGCCATTCTCCACCATCAGGTAGTTGATATAGGCGGTGTCGCCATCCCTTGCTACGGAAAAGACATCCACATGGGTGAGATGCCTGCTGACGACCACGGACCGGGATGCATAACTCTCCAGGTGTTCGAGTTTCTTCCGCATGATCTCCGCCCGCTCAAAATCCATTTTTTCCGCCAGATCCTTCATCTCTCTTTTGAACTCCTGGGTGAGCGGTCCCAGGTTCCCTTTCAGGATATTTTTTATTTGCACCAATCCTTCCTTATAATCTTCATGGGTTTGTCTGCCCTCACAGGGGCCTTTGCAATTGCCCAGGTGATATTCCAGGCATACCTTGAATTTCCCCTTGCGGATATTATTCTCCGTTAGGTTCAGCTGGCAGGTGCGGAGCTGGACGTTACTTTTTACCAGGTCCAGCAGCTCCCGGACCTTGCCCACCGACGTGAAGGGACCCAGGTATTCGGATCCGTCATTGATCCTGCGGCGGGTAAGGAATACACGGGGGAAGGGTTCGTTCTTGATGACGATATAGGGATAGGTCTTGTCGTCTTTCAGGTTGATGTTGAACCGCGGCTGGTACTGCTTGATCAGGGAATTTTCCAGGAGGAATGCATCCTGTTCCGAACCTACGATGGTAAATTCGATACGCCGGATCCTTTGGACGAGTTCGTGCGTCTTATAGGTCGTAAAGGTTTTAGAGAAATAAGAGCTGACTCTTTTGCGCAAATTTTTAGCCTTTCCGACGTAGACCAATTCGTTCTTTTCGTCGAAATACTTGTAGATGCCGGGATCCACGGGGATTGTAGCGGCTATTTGGCTGAACTGTTCCTGGGTCATGGCTTGATTTATTCTGTTGCATCCTGGTCCCAGATCACTTTCAGTTGCCGCACGACAGGGGCCTTGCCGCGTGGCTGGAGGCTGGTCAGGACCAGGAAGCTCTGCCGGGCCGACCAGAACATTTTTTTTGTTTCCAATGTATCGCCTGCCGGGGCATGTGTTTCCAGGTATACGCTCTTTACTTTGCCCGGCCCCTGACCCGGTAAGGCCAGGACGTCCACTCGCTGTAAGGGCAGTTGTTTGTTATGGGCCGTGTAGGTAAGGGTGAGATAGCCGGTCGTTTTATCAAAAAAGGAATTCTCTTCAAAATTCTTTTCCAGGCTGTCTGCTGCGAGTGCCGGGAGGAGGAAGACGGAGGCGAGGCGGTTAAATTCGTCGGGACGGATAAAGGTGGAATCCGTATGATCCTTCTCCGTGTTGTACTTCAGCATGGCCAGGGGGGTGGAGTCGACATAACTGATCTCTGCCCGCAGCCAGTCTGCCACGGGAAAAAAATGTGTACTGGCGGAGTCGGGTTTTGGTGTTGTTACCGTCTCGGAAGGCTGCGAATGGTTGCCGCAGGCACCTGAAAGGATCAGGCTTGCCGTCGCGAAAAGGGCTGGAAGGGAATGCTTCATCCGGCAAAATTACATCTTTTACGGACAATGGAAGTGCCACTAGGGTAGTGACTTGACGATGCCGAATTTGATACCATATCCCTTCAGATGTTCATGGATAGGATATTGACTGTCGTATGAAGAGAGGAGTTGATAGCGGAACTCTGGGCCCACCTGCCAGCGCAGACCACTGCGGGTCTTGTAAGAGAGAAAGGCCTCCAGACCGCCGTTGACGTTCCATCTCCGGAGCAGGGAAGGCTCTTTGATATAATTGGTGTAGTCGGTTGTGAGCATGTAAGAGTTGGTATTCAGCAGATAAGTAGGCTGGATCGTAGCACCCAGGTTCAATTGCAGACGTTCGTTGCCCATGATCCGCAATTCGAAGCCCACGGGGGCGGAAAGTTGGTAATAATCGTTGTTGAGGCTGACCTGGGTCTTGCCGCCGAAGTTACCGATATTGCTGGTGGCTGTTACGGAATCCAGGTAATAGCCATAATAAGAGTTCAGTGCGATGGTAGCCTGCTGCGGGCTGCTGGCATAGGCCTTGATGGTATATCTGCTGAAACTGAACTGCAGGCCTCCTTTAACAGTAAGATTGCGGGTCAGTCGGTATTGCAGAATGCCGCCTACTTCAAAACCCAGTGATGGATTATGATCCACATAATTCTTGGCATCTCCAAGGTGGAAGGGGGCCAGGGGTATATTCTGGATCAGGGACTTTGAGGCCAGGCTGCCGCCGGATAAGGCCCGGTAATTAACCGTAGGCGACATATAGAGCTGTAGGAATTTTCTTCCTCTTTTAGGAGCGACGCGAAGATTATAGACGGCGTAATCCGCCAGCCAGTTAATCCTTTGCTGGTCTGCGATCGACTCTGTAAAGTTTACGGTATTCTTCACCGTCATACCGGCTGAATCGGTGAGGGCTTCACGATCACCGACCGGATCGGGGACTACTGAGCGGGTCGCGGCAAGGTTATTTTTGGAGGGTGTATTGTTACGGGCGACCCTGGTAATGTGCGCATCGGCTCTGGCGGTGGCCCAGGTCTCATTGTCGTTCAACCCGCCATTTTCAGCTCCCTGAGCGGTTGTGACCCGGTCTTCTGCGGGGATAGCGGCGGCGGTCCTGGCAGCTGCTGTAACGGGTAATGAAGGCACTTCCGCAGGCAGACGTACGGCATGACTGAGGAATTCGGAAAGATCGGGCTGGCTGATCACCAGATGGCTGACCGTAATGGTAATCCCTTTGTAAGGCTGGTCTTCGGTACCGGCGTCTTCTGACTGATCGTTGTGTTTACCGGTGGAAGAAGAAGCGATATTGTTGTGGAACGCTCGAAGGGCAGGTGCCGGTAATGATTCGGTAGCAGTTTTGGCCGATCCGCCGGCAGCGGTTGATACGGCGGGTAATTTTTTAGCAAGGGCGCTGCGGCCGGATGGGGCGATCAGCTCTTTACCCGCGAAGAAGAGGATGCCCGTCACCAGCAGTGACATCCCCATGATGAACCATTTTCTCTTAGTGTGCAATGAACCATGGACACCCTTCCATACTTTCTCCGAAGGGTACATTTTATATTGTTCTGTCTTTTCCCTGATCAGTTGTTCAAATTCGTCACTATAGAAATTACTCTCCATCATTATCGGACGTTTTTAGAGATATTTTCATGGTTTGGATTTAGATTATCTGATAATAGCTAAGAGCCACTCTGATTTCTCCCGTGGTTTCGGCAGTATTTTCTTTCTGATCAGGATGTCCTCAAGCATTTGTTTAGCTCTGGTATATTGTGAACGACTTGTACTTTCTTCGATGTCCAGCATTTCTGCGATCTCCTTGTGAGAGTATCCTTCGATAGCGTATAAATTCAGCACCGTACGATATCCGATCGGCAGGATGCGGATGCACTCTACGATCTGCTTGGCCTGCACGATGGACGGGACGCTCTCTTCACGTACCTGGACGCCGTGCGCATGAACGATATCCAGGCTCTCATTGAACCTTTTGTTCTTCTTCAGGTTGTTGATGCAGGTATGAACGATGATTCGTCGGATCCATCCTTCAAATGCCCCTTTGTTCTGGAAGGTATGTATCTGGGAAAAGACCTTGATAAAACCTTCTTGCAACATGTCCTCTGCATCTTCTCTGTTATGGGCAAACCGATAACAGACTGCCAACATTTTTGGACTGTACCGGTTGTACAGTTCCCGTTGGGCAGCCGCGACATTCTTTAAACAGCCTTGTAAAATGGCTTCTTCGGTCATAAGAACCGCAAATTGGTTGCCCTGTAATTTAGACAATTTTTACGACGTAAAGCTGCGTTGCAAATAAAAAAATCCCTGGACAGCAAAGCCGTTCAGGGATAAATAAAAACATGTAGATGCAGGTCAGATCAGCACTTCGCCGGTCATTTCTCCCGGGATTGGTAAGCCCATCATGGTGAGGATCGTCGGCGCCAGATCGCCCAGTTTGCCGGGTCGGACCTTCCCATTCCATTCTTTATCAATGATAAAGAACGGGACGAGGTTGAGGGAATGGGCCGTATTCGGACTGCCGTCCTCATTCAGCATATAGTCCGCGTTGCCATGGTCGGCAGTCAGAAAAACGGTATATCCGTTCTCCAGGGCGGCCCTGACCAGCTTTTCCACGTTGCTGTCCACCGTTTCCACGGCCTTGACGACCGCCTCCCAGACGCCGGTATGGCCCACCATATCGGCATTGGCGAAGTTCAGGCAGATAAAATCGGCGGTACCGGCCTTGATCTCCGGCAGGATGGCCTCGGTAAGTTCGTTAGCGCTCATCTCCGGCTGCAGGTCGTAGGTGGCTACCTTGGGTGAAGGGATCATGATCCTTTTCTCCCCTTCAAAAGGCTGTTCACGGCCTCCGCTGAAGAAGAAGCTGACATGGGGGTATTTTTCCGTTTCGGCTATCCGTATTTGTTGCAGGCCATTTTCGGCAATGATCTCTCCCAGGGTATTCTTCAGGTCATCATTTTCAAACATAACATGAACCCCGGTAAAGCTCTGATCGTATTGGGTCATGGTGGTGTAATGCAGGGACAGCTTCTTCATAGCCTGGTCCGGCAGATCGGTCTGGGTCAGGACCTGGGTTATTTCACGGCAACGGTCCGTGCGGAAGTTGAAGCAGAGGGCCACATCCCCATCCCGGATCGTCGCCAGGGGTTGGCCGTCCCGGGTGATCACGGTGGGTTTGATGAATTCATCCGTGATGCCTGCGGCATAAGCAGCTTTGACAGCCGTCAGGGCATTGGCCGCTTGAGGACCCTGGCCATTTACCAGCGCGTCGTAGGCCAGCCTGACCCTTTCCCAGCGTTTGTCCCGGTCCATGGCGTAGTACCGGCCGCTGACGGTAGCTATCCTGCCGGTGCCGGTTGTATCCAGGTGGTCCTGCAATTCCCTTAAAAAGCCCAGGCCGCTCTTGGGGTCCGTGTCACGGCCATCGGTGAAGGCATGGATAAAGACTTCTTGCAATCCTTCCTGTTTACAGACATCGATCAGGGCCTTCAGGTGGTTGATATGGGAGTGTACGCCGCCGTCGCTGACCAGGCCCAGCAGGTGAAAGGGCCGTTTGCGCGTCTTTGCCTCGCGGATGGAGGCCAAAAGGGTCTCATTGCGGGCGAAGGAACCATCGCGGATGGCTACATTGATGCGTTGGAGTTCCTGGTAGACGATCCTGCCGGCGCCCAGATTCAGATGGCCGACCTCGGAATTGCCCATCTGGCCGTCCGGGAGACCCACGGCTTCCCCGCAGGTTACCAGGGTGGTGTTCGGATATCGCTGATAAAGAGAGCTGACAAAGGGGACCCGGGCATGTTGGATCGCATCGGAAGACTTATTTTTTCCAAGACCCCATCCATCCATAATGACTAAAATGACTTTTTTCTTATTTGGCATAAATAATGAAATTTTCGACTGTTAGAAGAACGCCACCGGCGTTCAGCCCGAAGGGCAAGCATGTAAGCTGTGAGGCCGGACTATTTTCCCGGGAGGCCCGGACCTTACAGTTTGGCGGGTACGAAGGTAAGAAGAAAACGAGGGCTCCCCCCCTCTTTGTGGTATTTTTCGCATCCGGGACAGTTTGGCATATTTTTGGGATTAGTGACAGCGACTAATATTCTATTAATATGAAAAGCATCCTTGGATTGATTGCCTTCATTATCGCGGTCATCCTGGTTTCGTTTCGTTCTTCCTCCGTCACCGTCGAGCCATCCTCTGTCACTATCGACGATATAGCGGTCGCCATGCGTTCGGGGAATGCAGGCCAGCTATCCAGATACCTCGATACCCGGGTTGACATTTCCCTTCCGGAAAAGAGTGACACCTACAGCAAGAGCCAGGCAGAAATGATCATCAGGGATTTCTTCAGCACCAATGGGGTCAGGAACTTTCAGATCAAGCGCAAACGGGAGAATGGGGCCAACGAATACTGTATCGGCGTCCTGCAAACCCGTAATGGAGATTATCGTACTACTTTGTTTATCAAGCTGAAAGGTGACCGCCAACTCTTACAGGAACTGAGGTTCCAGCCCGCCAAATAATTTTCCCCAACCCTTTCCCTGCCAGCATCCACTGTGCGTATTATCCTTGCGGAACGTATCTTTGCCGCATGTCCACTTTTGATGAACAATTGCAATTCCTGGTGGAATCCGCCCTTCGCGAAGATATTGGGGACGGCGATCATACCACCCTTTCCTGTATTCCTCCTGATGCCCGTGGCAAGGCCGTTCTGAAGATCAAGCAGGACGGGATCCTGGCTGGCATGGAGATCGCAGAGAAGATCCTGCGCATAAAAGAGCCGGGCGCGATTTTCACCCCATTTAAGGCCGACGGCGACCTGATGAAGGATGGCCAGCAGGCTTTTGAGGCAGAAGCGACCATTCACAGCCTTCTCCAGGTCGAGAGATTAATCCTCAACTGTATGCAAAGAATGAGCGGCATTGCAACCCTCACCCGTCAATATGTCGATAAACTGCAGAAATATAAGACCCGGGTCCTTGATACCAGGAAGACGACTCCTAATTTCAGGCTCCTGGAAAAGGACGCAGTCCGGATCGGGGGCGGCATCAACCACCGTTTTGGACTATACGATATGATCCTGCTGAAGGATAACCATATCGACTATGCGGGAGGACTGGAGAAGGCCATTGAATTGGCCAGTGTTTACCGGCAGACCCATCGGCTGCCCTTGAAAATAGAAGTAGAGACCCGGAACCTGGAAGAAGTCCAGCGTGTCCTGGCGATCGGAAAGATCGATCGGATCATGCTGGATAATTTTACACCCCGTCAACTGTCCAAGGCCCTCGACCTGATCCGGGAACGTTATGAAACAGAGGCCAGCGGCGGCATCAACCTCAGCAACGTGGAAGACTATGCGCGAACAGGAGTGGATTATGTCAGCATTGGTGCCCTGATCCACCAGGCCAGGAGCCTGGACCTGAGTTTTAAGGCAGTTGCGGAAGACAAAAATTCATGATCATGAACAACAAGAAAAAGGTCTCCGGCACCAGCAGCGGGATCGTCTATTCAACCGACCCGGATTTTAAATTGGAGGAGGACGCGGTCCCCGAAGAGACCCCCGCGACCAGGCAGCAAAAGTTAAGAGTCCGGCTGGATACCAAGCAAAGGGCTGGTAAGGCGGTGACGATCGTAGAGGGTTTTCTGGGCAAGGAGGCGGACCTTGAAGAATTAGGAAAGAAACTAAAGACCTATTGCGGCACCGGCGGTTCCGTCAAGGACGGTATCGCCATCGTACAGGGAGACCAGCGGGATAAGATCCTGCAATGGCTGCTGAAGAACGGGTACAGCTCGGCGAAGAAGGCCGGGGGATAATTGCAGCAGCCTTCCCTATAAAAAAGGGCCCCTTCCGGAGAAGAGGCCCTGTACTATATTGGAATGGATTCCTGTAGTATATTGAGAAGGTTATTGGATCAGCAAGGTAAAATTCCTGGGTTTCTTTCCTTCCGCCACTACCGTCAGTATATAGGTACCTCTGATGAGCCCCGTTACGGGGACGGTCTGGAGGAAATAGGAAGATTGGGTTTTTTGGATCATTTCTTTCACTAACCTGCCGCTGATATCATAGATCATGAACTTCACCGTACCG
>Ga0247778_1000948_pt1 | contig 18519 bp, 17 predicted proteins | sample UWRJL049202B5_FD_179939 | JGI IMG/M metagenome (GOLD analysis project Ga0247778, IMG submission 179939) | Plant litter microbial communities from Arlington Agricultural Research Station in Wisconsin, United States - UWRJ-L049-202B-5 | ecosystem: Environmental > Terrestrial > Plant litter >... | reverse complement strand
ACGCCAAATCAAAGATCTTGCAGCTCATAATTGGCCCGCATGGTTGCCCCAAAATTGACATATCCGTTCAAGATCATCCCCCGAAAAGTTCGAAACTTGTCCCCTCCGCCCCGCAAACAAACACAACGCCCCGCATTCGCGGGGCATTTTTGTGCTCGAAGGCGCGGCGAGCTCGCTCGCCTAAGCAAGAGGGAACAAAAATGAAAGGCACCAAGGGTGCCGGCGATATGTTTGTTTTAGCCCCACCTTCAGGGATCAGCGGAAGTAATCCCTCCCTCTCCGCGCTTTTTTCATTTTATTAGAACCCGGTCTGGTAGCGGGTTCTGTATTTTAAGGCTAGAATCTCCACTCGGAGAGAAAATATAAGGCTATGTAAATCAATTGCTTCGTAGTTCGAATCCCTTTTCCAACATTGGTCTTTTTCTTGTTTTTGGGTTATCTTACAGGACTTTTAATTAAAATTTCCAATTATAATGTCACGAAATTGGTTACTCGCTTTCCTCATCGTAGCCCATTTTAAGGGATTTTCTCAAAATATAGATTCGTTGCTTTCCATTCCAAAAACCTTGGAACTATCCATTTCAACTCCTCAGCCAAGATTGGGAGAGAATTTTAAAATTACATTAGATGAGACCTATCTAAGGGTCCAGATTTTTAAATCTGCGATCGGAAAAATTAAATTCGCTGAAACCTTGGGCAATGCAAACGAGACCGAAATGGTCTTAAATGTTAATGCCCTGGTGAAAGGTAAAAATGTAGTAGGTCCATTAGAGTTTATTTTGAATGGCACAAAATATACCACGAATAAGATCGAGTATGAGGTCGTTGATGCTCTGCCCAATGTTGACAAAGGAATTTGGATCAGAAAAGTGAATATATCCGACAGTCTTTTTTGCATTATTATTGAACAACGGATTCCTGCCAACCCAAAGACAACGGTCAAGTCAGAGAAATCTACCACCTTCACAACCGAACCAGAGTATACCAGCATCCTTAAATTTAAGGATAGCTATTCTATTAATGGTCTCAGCGGGATAAATTCCTCGACAGGCACAGATTATGGATACTTGATTGATGACAAAGGTGAACAAAAGCAATTTTTGAGTGCATATTCTGTTTATTATTTTAAGATTGAAAACAGAACCATTAAAATAGCAATAACGGACGATAAGTTTGACAATATTCCGAAAGGGTATAGCTTTCAACCCATCTTGATTCATCCTTAAATAAAGGGCTGTTTTTTATATCATACTATAATGTTACAATTTTTGACCATAGTCTTTGCAGCCGCGTTACAGCAACCGATCGACGGTACCGCATTAAACTTTATAGTCGAAAAGAACTCTATCTCCGTCCAGGTGGGGCGCTGGAAGATCAAGTCAAACAATGTTGAAGCAATGAACCGGTTCGTGGATAGCCATATAAAAGAGATCGACCCTAACAAGATCATTATTTATGGCGATGGCCAAGCGAAATACCCCAGTTTCAAATCTGTGCTCCAAGTTCTGAAAAAGCATGACTGGTTGAAGTTCAAACTAGTGGACACCGGAGCTAAAACCAAGCCGTCCGTAGAAAAAGTCGACACTCGGCACACGTAACATTCGGACTGTGATAATATTTGTAATTGTATTTTGCTAGAAATAGCTGTCAATAAATGGCATTACCTGACATAAGTTATTCCAAAAAGAGCCGAAAACACCCTCTTGCCCCGCGCGATCCGAATTGGGAAGAATTAGGCTGAATTTTGTCTGATTCTCCTTTTTTTGTTGGGTTTGACTAAATCCCTAAAATAGCAGCCTTTATTCAATGATTAAATGCTCTATTAGGCTATTGCTGCGCATTTGTATAAAGTTAATTGAGAACGTTTCCGGATCATAATCGATTGTAAAGACCGTGCCATCTATCTTGTAATTATCAACCAGATAATTTTTATTCATGAAATCAGCACATCCTTCTCTCGTTTGTGTCGGCAGGCCAGCCTTCTCAAATACACTGTTTGTATTGTCATTAAATTCAATATTGAAAGGTAATTCAGTTAACAGGTCGTGAGCTGAAGCAATTGTGGATAAGGCACTAGCCTATAAGCCAATCCAGCTATAAAAACACCCAATACGAAAACGAGAAAAACGAAAAAATAACTGTCTGAAAAAAGGGGTACTTACACTTTTAAAATCATTTTTTATTAACTTACATCAACGTTCAGCGAAAATTGAATGTCTACATTTGATGAAATTCACCCAGTCAATCGGGTGAAGGTTTAATCTAATCCAAAAATTAATAATAATGGAGACTATGCTATTTAGTGAATTGCAGGCTAAACATGTCGCTGCCTGGAATGAAAAAGACGCAATAAGGCGTGATGAACTGCTTAAGACTATCTATGCAGACGATATTAAGATGTACGACAGAGAATTGATCCTTGAAGGTTTAAAAGCAGTGTCAGACTTTGTCGGTAAGCTTATCGCTGAAGATCCTGCTTATAAGTTCTCTGTAGTTAAACCTATAGACCCGCTGCAGAATAGTGCTAGGCTTTACGGAAAGATTGAAACTTCCGGAGGAGTGCTCAATAGTATGGATTTTTTTGTGATCGAGAACGGGAAAGTAGCACATTTATATGCTTTTTTAGAACCTGCTCAATAATATTTTGCTCTAGATGATCTAATCTGTAGAAGTTAAGATTTGATCTGACAATAGGGGTTAACTTTAAGTTACCACAATAACTGTCAATATATTGCATAATCTGACACAAATCGAATGCAAAGAGGTTCAAAAGTTGTAGCCAACTCTCCGCAAACGCAATGTGATGGTGCCCTTGTCTTTGACCAATCCAACTCAATGGCAGTGCCTAACGGCTACAGTAATCCGCTACATTCAAGGTTGAGAACTTCCATCCAGCCACCAGGCTCCTCGAACGAAAAAAATTATTATATGCGCGGCCTGACTTGGACGAGGTCTTTGTGTAAAAAAAGAGACTGCGCCATCATTTGAAGCAGTCTCTAGGCATTTCTTTGTTGGAAAATTACAATGGTATGCCTCCGCTCGTAGAGTAAATCATACTGATGTTGACATACAATATGGAATAGCGATCCAGATTGAGCCCCAACCCAGAGAGAACTCCGCCAGTTGCTAAATTTACATAGAAGCCGCCGGGGTTCCATTCCTGATGATTATAATTTTCGGTCCACGAAATACCAGGAGCTAAACCGCCGATAAACGAGCCCAAGTGTGTTAAATTATAAATTTGATATCGTGATCGTTGATCGTGATCGATACCTAGATCACTTATCAAAATATTTTCCTTCGAAAACACCTTGTAAGAACCTGATATTTGTTCGAGGACGGCCCAGTTATAATTAAATCCGATTGGCACTGCTTCAATAAATCCGTCTATTCCCGTATAATTGAAATTGTCGACCAGTACAGTCTGCATCAATTCAGGGACGTCCGTTACAATTGTTGGCCTTTCAGGACCCTTGATTTGGGGAGCGCCTCGATCATATCCTGCAGAGAGCGATTTTATTTTGTCAGTGATTAATTTGTTGTCATCGGCTGATGCGTGATCGAGAAAGCTGAGCAACGATTTTATCTCGCCTTTCTTAAGTCCGATAAGCCCCTGATAGCTGTCAAGGCTCAATACTTTGGCTTTAATGGGGTCAATACTGCCGGAAAGGTCGCTGGCTTGTTTCTTACAACTTGCGATAAGGATAATTAATCCTAATAAGACTGTCTTTTGCATGAAAAATGTTTAATGGTCGATATATAAAAAAATTGAACTTGCTTAATGGTGCTTCCGGCCCGAAAAACAGTACCATTCATTAGCGCATTCCAGACGGAGGTCCGACGATTCAAAATTTTGCAGTGACCGCTTGAAAGGTTCAAGAAGAGCCTGCGTCATCATTTGACGTAGTCTCTCCTTTTTGTTGATTCGATCCTTAAAATGCTTTGGTTCCGCCCGAAGCGTAAATCCAACTGACGTTGACATACATATCGGAAGAGCGCTCCAGATTGAATCCCAATGCAGCAAGAATTCCGCCAGTTGATAAATATGCATGAAAACCTCCGATGTTATATTCCTGATGATTATAATTTTCGGTCCACGAAATACCAGGAGCATAACCTCCGATATATGAGCTCATGTGTGTTATACTATAAATAGAATATCGTGAATCCTGATCATGACCAGCACCCAAATCAATTACCTGGCAATTCTCCTTTGAAAGTACTTTGTAAAAACCTGTTATCTGTTTGAGAACGGTCCAGTTATAGTTAAAGCCGAAAGGCGATAGTTCTAAAAAGCCGTCTGCTGACGTATAATTTGAATTATTTACCGTTATGATCTGCAGCATCTCAGGATCGTCCGTAACAATGGTGGGCCTTTCCGCACCCTCTGTTTTGGGAGCGCCTTGATCATACCCCGCAGATAGCGATTTTATTTTGTCGGCTATCAATTTGTTGTCTGCGACCGATGCGTGATCGAGAAAGCCGAGCAATGATTTTACCTCGCCTTTCTTAAGTCCGATAAGCCCCTGATAGCTGTCAAGGCTCAATACTTTTTCTTTAATGGGGTCAACATTGCCGGAAAGGTCGCTGACTTGTTTTTTACAACTTGCGATAAGGATAATGAGTCCTAATAAGGCTGTCTTTTGCATGATAAAAGTTTAATGGTATTAAAGATGACTAGAACACAGCTTGACGACGCGCGACAATGTCGGATATCAATCGCGAAAGGGCAAAGGGGGCTCCATCCTGGCCTCTAACGCTGATCATTGCCTGACCCTGGTTGAAAGGATAAACCACCTTTATTGAAGAAACGCGGGCTTTGAATCGCCCCTCGAGATTATTAAAAAACTGCGGCCCACCCGATTTCCTTTGGAGATATATCGTAACAGATGACCCATTTTCGGGATGACCAGGATTTATACATGTGTAACTTATCGTCGAATATTTTACGCCGCCGACCAGCATTTCCTTTTTGACAACAGGTTCTTCTCTGTAATAGATGAAGCCTACCTGAATACCAACGTTTTTTTCAGTAAGCGGTTTCCATTTTAATTTTTGGCTGCCAAGCTTAGTAATGAACGATGTGTCAATGTCGGCAAATCGTTGTTTTTGAAAATCGATAAAATAAAGTTGGCGGAATTTTGCCATCTGAGTGTATCGACCTTGCCAATTGAGGTCCACTATTTGCATAATCTTTTCAATGGCATAACCGTTGTGATAGAAAATGCTATCTTCCGGAAAGGCCCTTGTAAGCTGCTCCTCACGAGCGGAAGACGGTCCGGTTTTATAACTGTATATGTAAAGCTTAGGCTGATCCTGCGCTGTAAGCGATTGACAGGATAATAGAAGGCAAAGGATAGCCAAAGGACAGGTCATAATATTGATCTGTAAGGAGTGGTATGAATCTACAATATTAATTCGTGATAATCAACCTTTGAGAACTTTTTATTTCTGCCGGTTGAGCAGGTTCAGCTATTTGAATTAAACTGCACTTAGGATGCAGCCAATATTGACTCCGTAGCATGCATCACTCTGTCGCGAACTGACAATTAATAAATAATAGTCAAGATTCCATCTTACACATATCAAAACTTCTAAAATTTAATAAATCACAATAGACTTCCGCTTGAATAACGAGGATCAGTCTGTTCGCAAACTCTTTATAGGATTAACAATTGCCGCTTTTATAGATTCATAGCTAACCGTCAACCACGCCAAAGCCATGACCGCCAGCGAGGCGCCGGCAAATAGCACCCAGCTAACAGCAATATGATAAGCAAAACCCTCCAACCATTGGTTCACCGCATACCAGGAGAGCGGTACGGCGATAACGATCGCGATCAGGATCAGCCTGGTGACTCCCGAAGACAATAAATAGACCAGATCGAACACCGACGCACCCAATACTTTACGGACGCCAATCTCTTTGGTGCGCTGTTCGGCCATAAAGGCAGATAAGCCGTACAGACCGAGACAGGAGATAAAAATGCCCAACAGGGCAAACAGGTTAAAAATATTGCCCATCTGTTGTTCCCCCTTATAAAGATTAGCCAGGTCCTGGTCAAGGAAGTCGAACGTGAAGGGATAGGCAGGGCTGAGCTTTTGGCTTATTGATGCCAAAGCGTGTATAGTAGCATTGGTTTTGCCTGGCAGTGTTCTGAGCAGGGTATAGCCACCTATCTTGTTAAAAGACAAGATCAATGGTTGTATGGCCTGCTGAGCGGGTTTAAAATTAAAGTCTTTTACTACGCCGACAATCATCCCTTTGCTTCCCCAAACCGTTACAGATTTCCCCAATGCTTTGCTGGCTGTTAAACCCATAACGCTCAGCATCCTTTCGTTGATCATGTAATTAAAAGAATCAGTCTTGTCAGCACTTGAAAAACTTCGGCCAGCCACTAAGGGAACCTTGAATACATGCAAAAAATTCTCGTCGACCACCAGCACGGGTACAGCTACCGGCGAGTTTTGGTCCTTACCGTCCCAGTTGGCGTCGGTTGACCAGGCCCCCAGATTGATGGGGAGATCAGTAATGATGGTAAAATCGCTGGTCAACGGGTTTTGCTTTAACTCATTTCGAAAAGCAGACTGCTTGTTCCACATATCCCCTTTCATCGGCACATACAGCAGGTTAGCTTTCTCAAAGCCGGGATTCCGATCTTTGAGGAATGTAAGCTGACGGTAGATGATCACAGTGCCTATCAGCAATACGATCGAGACCATGAATTGGATCACGACCAAAGCATTGCGAAACAGTAAATTGCCGCCCATAGATTTGACATTTCCCTTGAGGACCTTAACCGGGTTGAAGCGGGAAAGGAACAAGGCTGGATAACTTCCGGAGATGACCCCGGTTACCAGGGCAATGCTCAAGAGGCTTAGCCAAAGCTTCGCATCCGATACATCGATGGCGAGTTTTCTGTTAGCCAGCCCGTTAAATACCGGCAGAAACAGGCGGACGAGGCCGAATGCGATCAGCAAGGACAGAAACGAAATAAAAACGGACTCGCTCAGGAACTGCAGGACCAGTTGCCCGCGCAGAGCACCCGACACTTTGCGTAAGCCAATTTCTTTGGCCCTCCGCGCCGAACGGGCGGTAGCCAGGTTCATAAAATTGATGCAGGCAACGCCAAGGATCAGGATAGCGATAATAAAAAAGATCTTGACATATAGCGCGTTCCCGCGGCCCGGCATCATCTCCCCCATCGATGCCGGCGCGAGGTGAATGTCGATTAAAGGCAGCAACAGAAATGAGGCTTTCACCTCGGGACTATTTTTAAGGAAGATCTGACCCATTTGCTTTTCCACCTTTGATACATTGGCAGTGCTAGGATCAAAACTCTTATCTAATTGCACATATTCAAAAAAGCTAAAATTTCCCCACACATTATTCCGCAGTCTATCATCCGTTTTGGAAAAGGAAGCCATTGGAAGAAGCATGTCGAATTGCAGATCTGAATTACCAGGTACATTAGCCAGCACACCCGTGACTACCAAATTTTCTTTATTGTCTTTCCGGATGACCTTCCCGATTGGGTTGTCGGTTCCAAAGTATCTTGCCGCCGTCTCCTGCGTTATTAACACGCCATTTTCCTGCCTTAACGCCGTCGAGCGATCCCCTTTTAGCAGCGGATAGCTAAACATGTCCAGAAAACTCGCGTCGGCATACCATGCGTGTTTTTCCTCAAATTTCTTGTTCCCTGATTCCATTAGGATAGAAGACCAGGCGTAGTACAGACGAACGGTATTTTTGATGACGGGCATCTCCGCCGTCAATGCGGCCGGCATACCTGCCGGCGTCCCGATGCTTTTTGAATTACCAAAATCGGTGATGATTCGATAGATCTGGCCGGCATTTTTGTGGAATTTGTCATAACTCAATTCATATTGCACCCAAAGCAAGATCAGGATACTCGATGCCAGGCCTATTGCTAAACCTGATATATTTAGAACGGAATAAGCTTTATCCTTAAGGATATTCCTGTAGGCGAGTTTGAAATAAGTTTTAAACATCGGTGTTTGATATTTTGAAATCAGCACTATGCTGACCATCAGTCGGTTAAAATTCGTGCCAATTCCATAATATTTTGACAATAAGCATTTTATGCATTTCTAAGAGGAGGCGTAGTTCGAAAACATTACAGCAGGTGTACGATTTTGTCGGGAATTGACTCGTCCTAAAATTATGATGCTCCCGTTTCTTAATAACAACCGGTAAGTTTCAGGAATGGACTTTTAAGGTAAGGGAATTTGGACTTTCGAAGAAACCGAAATTGAATTGTAATAAGCAACTTGCGATACTAAATTTTTAGATCATGAGAAATAAAAAGATTGTTGCTACTGCAGGTGAAAAACAGTTTGTGTTGACGCTAACTGACAGGAAATTTCTAAAGGTGAGCAAGGTGCCAAAAGAAAACGTTCAACTCTTAGGAGGAAGCAAAAATGGCACCCTCAGTCACCATGGCAGAAGGCGATTAGGTGATTCGCCATTCACAATGATAAAGACCAAAAGAGCCACCAACTTTATTTATATTTTTTTTATTATCTCAATTTTATGCCTGGTTAGCACATTAAGCTTCGCACAAACGACCGGCAGCTTTAAGGGTAAGATCATAGAGCAATCGACTAAACAATCCATCGCCGGCGCAAGTGTTTATATTAACGAACTGAAAATTGGCTCTACCTCAGACACACTAGGTGTGTTCAACATCAATGCAATTCCTCCCGGAATATATTCGGTAACGTTCTCCTTTATGGGTTTTCATACAAAACAGATCGCTGAAATCATAATAACTTCCAATAAGACCTATTATACCGAAATAGAGCTTTTGCCAAAAGTATCTGACCTCAGTGAAGTTACCGTTAGCGTTTTCAGGGGAGAAAGTAACCCATTGACACCGGTTTCTGCATATTCGTATTCCCGAGAAGAATTGTTTCGCAGTCCCGGGGCACAAGGCGATATCATGCGTGCACTCTCTAGCTTGCCGGGTGTGGTAAGCAGTGGTTCACAGTTTTCCGCTATAGCAGCGAGAGGACAAGGTACACAGGATAACGTGTATCTAGTGGACGATATCCCCATGTTTAACCTATCTCATTTAGAGTCCGAAGGCTACAATTCCGGTTTCAATGACCCCAATGGCGGCAGGTTCAGCATTTTTGCGCCACGGGTCATCGATAACGTCCAGTTTCAGAATGGTGGCTTTGATGCACTTAATGGAAGAAGATCATCCTCCTATCTCGCCCTTGGTGTCAAGGAAGGCAATAGAGAAAGCTGGTCATTGAGCGGACAATTCGATCTGTTAGGAGTTACCCTTATTGCAGATGGCCCAATCTCTAAAAAAACAAGTTTTTTTGCCTCGGGCCGCTATCAAAATTTCGGCCCCCTGATCCGGCTGCTGGACGAACAGCGCGCAACGATCTCCTACGGTGATTATCTTATAAAAACGACGACCCAGTTAAATGCTAAAAACAAATTATCCTTCATTGCGATGTATAATCCTGAAAGGCCCGTACGGACTATTGATGATGTTGAATCCGGCAAAAATATCAATGATGATAACAGCGGAGGCACCACGCTGTATGATCATAAGGGGAATAAAGCGATGGCTGGTCTCAATCTGCGGACCCTTATTGACGGCCAAAGCTATATTAAAAACGTTCTATATTACAGGTCTTCCCACGTTGATAACCATTTCGGACGTTTCGATCCTGCGCTGAGCGGAGACGGCACGATCACCGACCCGAGAGCAGGCAGTTTTGAACCCAAACTTAGGCTCATCAAAAATGATCAGCGCGAAGCAGGTTACCGCTCGATCTACACCAGGCGCTTCAGTAAAGTAGTGCTCACCGCCGGTATGGATTTTGCCGTGATCAACCTGAACTATGCACGCGATCTCAGCCGTACCGACACGATATACACATTCCGGTCTTCAGAACTGATGCCAGGAGCAACACAATACTACCAGATATTAGACCCATCGCTGTATAATTCACGGTTTGATAAGGCCACTTTAAACGCATCGGGATATATGACGCTGTCCTGGACAGTATCAAATGTCATCACGCTGAATCCCGGAGTTCGCTATGACTACACCGGATTTACAGGACAGCATACTGTTTCACCACGTTTGAGCGGGACCCTGGCTCTGGACGATAAACAAAGTATCAATTTTGCATCAGGTATATACTATCAGGATGCAGCTTATGCAGATGTCGCTGGTCAGGCCTCCGGCAACAAACTAAAAAATGAGCGTACAATCCAGTCCATTTTAGGCTATAAGATGCAATTCTCCAACGATCTAAAGCTGGTGGTCGAGGGTTGGCATAAACAATTCGATGACGTAGTCGTACAACCCAATCGCTCAGAGAGCTATTTAACGAACAATGGCAGCGGTTATGCCAATGGCACAGACATCAATTTAACCAAGCGTTTATCAAAGAATTACTTCGGTCAGATCAGTTATTCCTACATGCAGAGCAAGCGGGATGACCACAATGGTCTGGGAAGCTATGATTATGTGTTTAACATTCCGCATACTTTCAGTTTGATGGGCAGTTATAAACCAGGCAAACAATGGATCTTCTCTGGGAAATTCAGGTACAGTACCGGCCGGCCTACAGATCAGTACAGCGCCCACTCCAATGTTTTCAAAGACCCCTCTTTACTCAGATATTCCCAGGAAGTATCAGCGGTCAACGGCAAGAGACTTCCAGATTTTATCAGCCTGGACGCTAGGGTAGATTACTACAGGCAAACGAAGTGGGGCGTGTTTTCAGCTTTTGTTGACATTGTTAATGTTCTGAACCGGTTCAATGTCAATACTGAAGTGTTCCTGCCGAATACCGGTAGGGTTTACAATGTTGGCTTAGGGGTATTTCCCACCTTTGGAATCCGTGTTGAGATATAGTTTAATTTGATAAACAGCAAATAAATTAATAAAAAAGATATGATAATTGCAGTCATAACCGCAGTTATGTTCGCACTCAGGAAGTTCTGGACGTGGATAAAAAACAGAAGAGATCAAAAGAATAAGGAAACTTTATTAGTTGCGATTGTTGGGCTTTTGAATAAAGCAGATCTGAACCTCTTACACAACATTTATTTTACCGATTAGATAGTTTAACTAATCATTAAATTTGATGACGGAGATCTGTCTTTATATAACATCCCCTGCGATTTAGAGCAAAGTGTAAAATTTGATCGTATGAAAGTAATGGCGAATAACCCGAAACCGGGAATATTAAAGGAGCAATTCATCCCGGATAATGTTTTTATATATATTGCCGAAGGTGGCTTGCGATATTTTGACGGAAACAAAAGCGATACACTAAAGGCTGGAGAATGTGGCATTGCCCGCAAAAACCACCTGGCAAAGTTTGAACTGCTGAATACAGATGAAGAATTTGAACCTTATGTATTTTGCTTTGATGAACCTTTTCTGCAGAGTTTCATTAAAAAACATAAGGTCAAGATCCTCGGCCATGATATTACCGATGCGTTGTTTAAAGTCGAACCAACTCCATTAATGGATGATTTCATTCGCTCTGTACGGTCATACCATAAAGGATTTATGCAATTGGATGAAACATTTGAGGATCTAAAATATGAAGAACTACTCCTAATATTGCTGCGTAATCATCCGGAATTATCGGGTATCCTATTTAATTTTAGCATCCCCCAAAAGATCAATCTTGAAGCCTACATGAATAAGAATTTCAGATTTAATGTAAGTCTCAAACGCTTTGCTTTTTTAACAGGTCGTAGTATTTCCGCATTCAAACGGGATTTCAAATCGATCTACAACGAAACCCCGAGACGCTGGCTGACCAAAAGACGATTGGAGGAAGCATATTTTTTATTAAAGAAAAATCAGCACAAACCATCTGATATTTATCTTGACCTGGGTTTCGAATCGCTATCCCATTTTTCTTATGCGTTTAAAAAAGAGTTTGGAATAGCACCTACTGCGTTGAATACTAAAAGCCTTGCTTGATATTCATATAAATACATTTTAAATTTTCAGAATATGGAATTACATAACAGCACGATTCTGATTACAGGCGGAACAAATGGAATTGGATTAGAATTTGCCAAACAGCTAATGGAACAGGGCGCAAAAGTTATTGTAACCGGTCGCAACGTTGATAAGTTAAACCAAACAAAAAAATTATTCCCGGAGATAAACATTATCCAAAGTGATCTCAATGACACTGGTGAGATAAAAGCACTTTATCAACAGGTTTCAACACAATATGCTGATTTAAACATCATTATTAATAACGCAGGCGTGATGCATAGTGTGGACTTGCATGATAAAAATATGGATTTAGAAAGGATTACTGATGAAATTGATACAAATTTTTCGGGGACAGTCCGGATGATCCATCAATTTTTACCTCACCTGATGACTAAACGATCATCAGCTATCGTGAACATCACATCGGGGTTAGCATTTATACCATTCACTATCTCGCCAATTTATTGTGGAACAAAAGCAGGCATTCATATCTACTCACAAGCCTTACGTGTTCAATTAAAGGATACCTATGTTAAAGTATTTGAAGTTGCCCCACCGAAAACTGACAAACCCCTGCAAACTGCAATTCCGGAAGAACCTAATTCGAGGGATATGAAAGTAGACCAAATGGTAAGGGTCGCAATTAAAGGAATATTAAATGATAAAATGGAAATAAGGCCCGGACTATCAAATGTGATGAAGTGGATGAGCCGCATCGCTCCAGATTTCTTTACAAAACTTATTGATAAAAATATAAGGAATGCAAAGCTAAAAGCTGCACGAAAAGCATCTTAGAAACGTTGGAAACAACTATGAGGCAGAATCGCCGCCATTGCCAATCCGAACGGATAATAGTGCGTCTCTTCCAACAGTGGACCACTATAGGTCACAACATTCAAATTCTCAAAGAACACGTATCTACCGCTTCTTGGTGTTGTTAAAAATGTAATGAGAAATTTTCCACTGACCGGCAATTTTATGGAGCACAAATAATTCCTTGTTTTCCAGGGAAATAGTTTCGCCATTGGCGAGGACAGCCGTCCTTACTTTTGAATTGGTTCTTGCGAACGCGTAATCTCCGCTTATAATAACTTCTTCGATTACGAACTCGACATTTATATTAAATGTTTTTAGCAAAAACTCGAAAGTACCTTTTATTTGTTCATGTCCTTTTGCCAAAGGTGCGTCGGCGGGCATGAGTATGCCATCCTGCACATATAATGCTACTGCTTGTGAAATATCTTTAGCATTAAATGCTTCGCTATAGAAGAAAATTAATTTTTCAATAGCTGATCTGTCTATTGTCGTATCCATTTTTGCATTGTACTTTGGTTTTAAAGTACAATGCAAAGGAACATTTAATAGAGAAAATCAGCCAATAAACAAGGTTAAGAAATAGGCTTAACTTATATTAAGGGTTGGTTACTTTCTGGCAGTGTTCCGGCGTATTTTACTGAGAAATTCCGGGGTGATCCCTAAATACGAAGCAATTTGGGTATTGGGCAAACGGTTGGCCAGTGTAGGGTAATGTTCCAAAAAAGACTGATAGCGCTCATCGGCCGTGGAACTAATGTTCTGCAATACCCGGTCCTGAAGTTCAAGAAACTTATTCTCAATAATTACCCTGAAGATCCGATCAATTTTTGGGTGATTGTGATAAAGATAAATGAGGTCGGATTTCTCAATCTGTAAAATTACCGAAGGTTCAACAGCTTCAATATATAGCAGACTTCCTTTCATTGAATGAAAGCTGCCTATGTCAGCTATCCATTCATTCTCCGAGGCAAATTGTATATTATGCTCTGTGCCGTTCTTGTCGACAGCATACATTTTTAAACAACCGGAAATGACAAAAGTATAATGTTTACAAATGTCGTTTTGCTGAAGTATAAATTGTCTTCGTTTTACTTTTCGTTCAGTTACCCGGTTACTCAATTCAGCCCTCTCATTACGTCTTAGTGGAATGTATCGGTCGAAATAGGTGATGAGTTGGTTAACTACCATTTTTTATTAAAATATATAACGCTACCTTGTCACGCTAAAAGTAGGCAATTCTCCTTTGCTGGACTGTCTGTTATGCCATAATAATACTCATGTTCATACAAATATAAATAAAATTCCGGGTAGCTATTTCTCTGTTAACGATGGATGGCAATGATCCTTTGGCTCCTTCCATATGGAAAAGAATTCGTGGAATCGTACACCCTTGTATCATAAGCGAACATAGCCCTGTCGTCTTTCATTAATAATCAACTGATATTCAATAAAATATATATTTTGCATCCTTTTTGCTCCTGAGTTTGCAATATATGTTTTATGCTACAAACTAACTTCAAACTGCTGCTCCGCAGTTTGTGGCGCAACAAGTCTTTTTCGCTGTTGAATATCGCCGGACTAGCCGTAGGAATAGCAGCGAGCCTGCTCATCTTTTTGCTTATACGCTATGAGCTTAGTATAGACAGATGGCATTCGAAAAGGGAACGAATTTACCGGGTGATCTCGGTGGAAGCCTACCGGAATGGGACCACCGATTATGACGGCTGCGCACCAGTGCCGCTAGCCGATGCGTTACGCCGCGAGTTTCCCCAGGCAGAACAAGTGGCACATGTCTGGCGGGCAGGAAAATGGCCATTCATCCTGCCGGGCTCCGGTAAAAATGATGAAAAGTTGGTAGCGACGGACAATATATATTTTGCAGATACCACTCTATTCAAAATATTCGATATGCCCTGGCTGGCGGGCAATCCCGGAATAGCGTTGAAAGAAACCTATACCATGGCGATTTCCCGTAGTGTCGCCGATAGCTGGTTTGGTCATTGGCAGGATGCTATCGGCAAGATAGTTCTCCAGGGAGAGGGCCGCACACCTTTTCGGGTGACAGGGATTATGGAAGATCCCAGGCCAAATACAGATGTCCCCATGAACGTGGTTTTGTCCTATGCAACCTACCGGACCTGGAATGAAAAGGAACTGGCAGATCCCAGGAACTTTGATAATTTCAGTACTTCATCACAATGCTTTTTTCTCCTGCGCAAAGGCTTGTCCATCTCGTCCATGGAGGCCCTGCTGCCAAAGTTTGTAGCCATTCATTTTACTCCTTTGTATGCGCAGTCCAACAGCCGGGACTCCTGCTATTTCCAGCCTTTGAAAGAAATGCATTTCGACAAAAACCTGGACCGTTATGGTAAAGCAGGCTGGTCTTATGGCGAGCTATGGGCAATGGGATTGATCGGTGGATTCCTGCTTGTAGTAGCCTGTATCAACTTTATCAACCTGTCGACAGCTCAGTCACTGACCCGGGCAAAAGAGATAGGTGTCAGAAAGGTGCTGGGTAGTAACCGGCGTCAATTGCTGGCGGGTTTTCTCCGGGAAACTGCCTTGCTCGTATTATTTGCGATGGGTCTGGGATATATGCTTGCCAGACTGGCTTTGCCTTCATTGAGACGCTTGTTGGAAAAGCCTGTCCAACTGGACGCTTCCTGGCAGACCATGATTTTCCTGCTGATCACCGGCTTGCTGGTGACTTTCCTGGCGGGTTTTTACCCGGGATTGGTGCTTAGTCGTTATAATCCTATTACAACTTTTAAAGGCAAGATCAATACACGTATATCGGGGGGAATCACTTTGCGAAGAGGTTTGCTGGTATTGCAATTTACCATTGCCCAGTTGCTGATCATTGCAACGCTGGTGATAGTAGGACAGATGAATTATTTTCGCAGTCGTCCTATGGGTTTTGAGCGAAAGGCCATTGCTCTCGTCAATCTGCCATGGAGCCGGCAGAAGATCTCCAAAAATGATTATTTCAAACAGCAGTCGTTGAATATTCGGGGAGTTGTGTCGGCCAGTCTTTGCAACCTTGCCCCTTCCGCCGGGTCGAACGGTTCAAGTTCATTCGTCTTTGACCATCATCCCCAGCCTGAGGGTTTCGAGTTGGTCCACCGTGCAGGCGATTCTGCCTATCTTTCGCTATTCCGCATCGACCTTGTAACAGGACGACTTCCTTACGGATCTGATACGGGCAGACAAGAAGAATGTCTTCTAAATGAGACCGTAGTCCATATGCTTGGTGAAACGCCGGCCACGGTGTTGGGCAAACATATCCAACTGGGGATGCAATCAAAACCCATTTCCATTGTGGGAGTGGTACGGGACTTTAACAATAGCACATTGCGGGAGAAGGTGAAGCCACTGGCTATTTTCTCCTCCGCCGACCGGTTTGGCAAACTGGCCGTGAAATTAGATCCATCAAATATGCAGCAAACATTGACGCAACTGCAGGCAGCCTTTATTAAGACATACCCGGGCAACTTTTTCAATGCCGTATTCCTTGACGATACGGTAGCTGATTTTTATCATGCGGAAGCAATTGCCGCAACGCTGTTTAAGATCTTTGCAGTACTGGCTATTTTTATTTCGTGCCTGGGGTTGTACGGTCTTGTTTCTTTTATGACATTGCAAAAGACCCGGGAAGTAGGCGTGCGAAAGGTGTTGGGGGCTTCGGTATCTGATATTGTCCTACTATTCTCGAAGGAATTTACAATCCTGATTGCATTGGCCTTCTTGATCGCCGCTCCTGTGGGTTATTTCTTCATGCAGCGCTGGCTAATGGGCTACTTTTACCATAAAAAGCTTGGCTGGGAGGTATTTGTAATAGCTATTTTTACTTCTGTTGCAATGGCATGGTTGACGGTGGGCTATAAAGCGGCAAAGGCGGCCGTCGCCAACCCTGTAAAGAGCTTACGGACGGAATAACAGCCGCAAAAGGTTACATAAATCACCTTCAAAAAGGTTCAAAAAGATGGAAGTGCCATTCATTTTCACCCCGCTCGTTAGTCGTAAAAGAGAATTGTGGGATCACCTGGGAAAGAACATTTACGTTTCGGGTGGTATCTACGGTTTTTAAATTCATAAACCCAAAAAATGAAAGACATCCGGCAATAAAATAAATCGTACTCATAATTGTTTTTAATAAGTTAAGGTACACCTGGTCAACCTCCACATGCCAAATGGATTCCCAAAGGTTTCATGACCTTCATAAAAAGGCTTGGGGTCGTTTGTAATTCTGAAGACAGGTGACACTGAATCTTTCTGGAATGTCTGGTTGTTTAGTATTACCGGATTATCTATAATCTGATAATACCCAAATATTTTAATTAAATCAACTGCGTCCTGGAATTCCTCACCCGAAACAATAGTATCTTTTAGGCCTAAATTATGCATGCCACAGGAATAGACCGTGCCGTCCTTATCCATAATTGAATCCAACACAAACATTTCATAAAGTCGGTGGGGTTCAAAGTTTTCTATGAGATCAACCCAGCTGTCTTTTTCAAAAGCCTTGCCGGCTGACTCTATTTTAATGCCGGTTCCTCCGGCTTTAAGGATAGCATTGGCTGCCTGGGCGATATACCCGGCTTCTTCCAGGCTTCCGGACTCTGCCGAAATATAAATTACAAAATTATGCCTATCAATTTCATTTAGAAAATCTTCCGTCACCATAGTTACTTTCCCGGCAATTGCAAAGGACGCCCTCATTCTCTCATCCCGCTCGCAAAAATCAATTGTATAATGCCGTTGCCTTTTCCCATCAATTAGGATCTTGCCCAATATCAGGTAGTCAGCATCCGTGGTGACGATAAGCGATTTACGAAAATCTTCAAAATCTGTCCAGTTTCCAGGAATGCAAAGAATAGATTTTGCCATGGTGTGCGGTGCAAGTTTACAGGCATTTGGCATTGAGAACGATTGTGGTCTGGTTTACATGGTTGTGAAAAACGGAAAACGCTACTCCCATGACCCACCCAGCAGGCCGGGGTATTCCTCACCCAGGGCCCTGACTTTTTCGAGATCGCCATATCATCTTTGACGTATTTCGTCGACATAAGCCCGCAGGTCGTCCTTCACCTCAGCGCCACAGCTGATGAGCAATTCCATGATCGCCGCATGATCGGGCTTACGCGCATGATACCAGCTGCGTCACCGGCCACAACCGCGTCCGCCGCCTCTTCGAACTGCTGCATGGAGTCGTCACCGCACAATTGGGCAAGAAAGTCTTGATAAGCCGACCAATGGCCAAACTGCTCTTTTCGCGCCGTCGCGGCCTTTTCTTCGTCGTTTATTTGCATAATTAAAAATAGTAAATATTTATAGGTCTATGGTAACGAACAAAAAGGGTGTTTTTCCCCTTTGCCTTTTGTTGTTTTTGCCTTTCCTTGCATTATATTTTATTACTATGCCAGTAGATCTCTCCCAATTAACACCCGCCTTCAAGGCCCAGGTAGACCGATTACTCCAGCAATGCAATGCACAGGGGATCATCATGCGTCCCAACGAAGGCCTGCGAACGCCATTCGTACAGGCGAAATATTGGCGGCAGTCCCGGACCTCGGAAGAAATAGCCGCAAAGATCGACGATCTCACGGCCAAAGGAGCCCTATTCCTGGCTCACTGCATCGACAGCGTAGGACCGCAACATGGCGATCCCGTGACCAATGCAATCCCC
>Ga0247778_1000947_pt1 | contig 18544 bp, 13 predicted proteins | sample UWRJL049202B5_FD_179939 | JGI IMG/M metagenome (GOLD analysis project Ga0247778, IMG submission 179939) | Plant litter microbial communities from Arlington Agricultural Research Station in Wisconsin, United States - UWRJ-L049-202B-5 | ecosystem: Environmental > Terrestrial > Plant litter >... | reverse complement strand
GGGGGGGGGCGCTTCCCAGAGACAAGGAAGGTACACAGCCCTTTTTTCTTCTATATCACAAGGATACTGCGCCAAAACAAAAATGTGACCAGGTGAACAGATGAACTAAAATAGAAGAGAAGATCATCAGACATCAGTTTCGTGGGCGACTGAAATGAAGGGGAGTGCAGGTTGGGGGCGCTGTCGGGTTGGTTGGAGCTCCTAACTTGCATGTTGGAGGGTCTTTGGAGATACGCATGGCTCAAAGCATCCGCCACACAAGGATATTGTTACTAGATTGATCTTGTGAAAGGTTGTTCTTGACATTGAAGACAGTGGAGCTAGAGATAAATATAGTAGAAAGGGCCCGAAGGATTGACCAAGTGTGCGGGCGGTTTCAACATGGGTAGACCAACATATCTACAACGATGATTGCAGTCAGCCCATTCTACTAAATCAGAGCAATGACTTGACGCGCGTTTCTCTTGACGGGGCGCATACTGTAGATGTGTTCCTACAGCCGCGCAGAAGCGAAAGATACCTTACCGGCACATGATCAGGAGCAATACCAACTGCATGCTTTGAAACCTCACTCCCAGGGATAGATGATAGCTTAGCCTACATATTCATATCTAAGATCCTCCTGATCCTGTGGGAGGAATGAGTGGCTCCGATCACCATACGTTGGTGATCTTTCCAGCTGAGATGTCACGAGTTCGGTGAAAATACTAACTCCAACTACATGGTGCGATGTAAGGGATTTTAGGATAATTAATTCATTTTGGTTTCAGGAAACATCACACATGAGGAGAATACTTCAATCATTCTGGGACAAATCTTTCAAATTTTGACCTCGTTTTCTGTTTCTTCACTTCCATTTCCCCACCGAAAACCTGGCTGTCGATACCCATTATGTACTTCAGATCGGATGAACTCAGGAAGAACCTTCTGATTCTATGGGCCGTCTATGCTGGCTCTTCTGTCGCAGTTGACTCTTCCTTAAGCTCTCGTTCTCAGTCAAACTTTCGCTCGAATTCGACGACAATCGATACCATCACACTGCCGTCTTTAGCATCGGCGTTTACATTTACAACCAAAAACTATACTTTCACAATCTCGACTGCTGCAGATGGCAAGGCGAATCCAACGACTATCTCTGAGCCTGGAGGTGTTGAAGCCATCTTCGTCTCCTCCTATTTGGTCATCGTCTCGCCATCCTCCTTGTCATCAACTATCAATCCGTCAACTTGTTATTTGGACACCGTGTCACCCGTCAGCCCACCAAAGTTTGGCTCAATCTTCAGTTTCAGCAACTCATCAACCGCTGTTCCCTCTGATCGTGAGTCTGGTCAAATATCTCAGACGTCACAATCATCGAATGTCATATTGTCTGGCATTTCAACATACACTTCTGGACTCAATAATATATCAACAACATCTGGCCAAAATACAGCCATAAGTTCAACCCAAGTTAGAAGCTCCCCAGTAACTAGTTTCAAGGTCCAAGAGTAGCGCACTAATCGTTTCCAGGCTACAGACTCAACCAATCCTACGAGGCAACCGGATACAGTCACACAACATGAGTCTTCTACAACAAGCCCAGCGGTCCAGTCGAGCTCCATGACTCTTCCCGTTCCTACCTCATTATCTCAGAGCTCCAGTGCTACGGTCAGAAGCTCTGTCAATCCCCTTGATATAGAGCCGTACATTTCAACTGTCGAGACTGTGGTTTCCGGAACAACGCAGCTGGTTCCAATGTTATTCGGTGGCATGTTCACCACGCCCGTTCCAGTTCCAACAACAGCACCTCTAACGAGTCTCACCGTGACAGGGTCAGTAGCAAGCTCCAGCGCAAGTGCTTTATCCAGCCAAATTAATATCGATCTACTCCCACTCCTCTCTGCATGGACAGACACCCCGCAGAAATCACAGGCGGATAATGCTGTTTCAAAAGTAAAAGGAATTATTCCGTTTGCTGAGAACCTACTGGCCTCTCTCGGAGGTGACCCAACTGGTGGCAAGGCGACTGTACAGGCAAAAAGAGAGGGCTTCCAAATCCTTTCAAAATTGTTGGTGACGTTATCAAGGCTGTCTCTTGTACGGTCAATACTTTAAACAAGATGACTAGCAGTATTGAAGGTGGATTGAAATCTGCAGTTGACGATGTAAAAAGTGAAATAGAGGGTCTAAAGTCAATAACTTCAGATCTTGAGAACGACGAAGAAAGTAAAGATGGTGACGGAAGTTCGACGGAAACAGATCGTAGTTCTACGACAGATGAAAGTTCAACCGAGAGTAAATCTAAAACCTCGAGCTAGACTTCGTTGTCGTCGTCCTCCTCATGCTCAAAGACAATAACGACGCAAGATATTTACATTTAATATTTTTCTAATACTATTTCTAAAATATTGAGTCAAATTATTTAAATCTATATAATTTTAATTTTAATTATAATAAAATATAATTATTTAATAATAATTTTTATTATAATATTAATATTTTTTATTATTTAATTATTTATTTTATTAATCGGAATTATTATTAATAAATTTATATAAATTAATTTAATATTAATAATAGATTTATTTTTAATATATTTATATAAATTTTATTTGAATAATATAATTAGAAGGAATCTTATTATAATAATATATAATTTATTATATTTGATTCTAAATTATTTATTTTTATAAATATTAAAATAATTACAAATATTAATATATAATTAAAATCAATAATTGGAATATTTAACATAATAAATTAAATTTAATTAATTATCAATTTGGCCGCCTTGATTTTTCAAATAATTACTATTTTGAATATAATTATTCTACTTTTCCTAATCTCTCCATCAACTAGTCTGCTATCTGGGTCCATATCACCTATGTTCTGTAGCGGAAACCAAGTGGAATCGAACTACATCGCAGGCACATTTCCATCCAAAGCACTGTAAGGGCAGATATACAACCATAAATGGAGGGAGTTCAATTGGTGTAGAATTGACTAAAGAACAAGAACTAGGTACAGGAAACGCCTTATATGCATGTGGTCACGTGTCTGCGAACCATGTGCCACACCCCCTTTTCCGCTACTACAGCACCCTACTCCGGACCGCAGCTACTTTCCTGTGCAAAAATAGATAGAAATAATAATATATTATTATATATTAATTCAAAAATTACTTCTAATATTGCAATAATATATTATAAATAATAATAATAATATTTTATTTATTAAAAGTTAAAATATAAATTTATAAAAAATAATATAAATATAATTTTTGTTATTATTTTTGATATATATTTATATATTTAATAAATTGATTAATAAATATAATTAATTTCAAAATATTAAATTAAAAAAAATATTTTTTTAGTTTTTATATAATATAAAATAATTATAATAAAAATTTATATTTAAATAATTATATTATTTAATTTTTAAATACAAGAAAAAAAAATAATATATATTAATTATTGAAAAAAATATATTTTGAAAATAATTATAAAAACTGAAAATCGCGATTAAAATATAAATATTTCGTAATACCATTAAAGACATCAAATATGCCTCCATTCAATAAATGTCCGCCTAGATTAAAAATTTATCTTTTTATTTAAAGCAAAAGTATAACTTTGGTCTTCTGCTTCAAAAATAGGTGAAATATTATTGTTGACTCAGATCTTGCAAGGAAATGGAGACAAGCCACGACCTGGAAAATAAGACATTTTCGTTGTTTCATTGGCAAGGCTAAAAGCAACGACTAGGGCTATTCATACTATATAATACACCGCAAAGCAAAACTCGTTCATGCAAGCCCACCCAAAAACCTAGTATATATTCACGTTTGTGGTTGCGTTTGTTTTTATTAATTTATTATCTAAAAAAATTTTATTGTCAATTCCGTTTTCAAGTTTATAATACAACCTATCCTCGAGTCTCTAAAATATTCCTCGAGATATCTTGTTACATTCGGTTATTTTTCAATATAAATAACATCGATCTCCTTTTGGTATTTTTTTAGGATAATTTTGCGATTTAATTTTTGGGCTAAGTTTACGAGATCCTGTTTAGTAGTTAATATAATATTCTCGCACACCGAAAAATAAAATGAAAAAAAAATAAGAAAAGGAAAGAAAAAAAAAGTATAAATATTCTGAGGTATCTATTCATCATCCGACACAATCACTCCCTCAATAATCTCAATCCCGCTCAAACCCCCCGATCTCCCCGCCTGCTGCAGCTCCTTCAACACTGCTGGTGAATGCACTTAGCTCAGGCAATGTATGGATTCTATGGAAGTTGGCGGCAGACTTGGATTCGGTGCGTAGTTCAAAAATGTACTGGAGAGAAGCCCTTCTGATTGGGGCAAATGCCATGAATCCAATCACTACTTTTGGCGAAAATATTTCAAGCATCAAAATACTTCTACCATTCTGAAGTCTGCCTACCCTCTCTATTTATACCCCCAAAGAATTGAGCATTCTAGAAGTCAAAATAGAATGGGCATCGGGCTATTAGCCAGAAAGTGGTCTGGTGGTGTTAAAAAAAATTATTTTGGGGTTCGTTTATTGTTTCATGATCACGAAATATCCTCGTGCTTTGATATTTTACCTAAAATAATACCTCGTCTGCACTTGATACAAACGGGATTGTGGCCACTTTGGCATGTTCCAGACTGAGGCATTACTGGCGATTCGTGTTCAAGTGGAGCGTTTCTGATTGGCTTGATGACATGGATTACAACTTCCAACACCGTCAGCCACGTCTGCGCCTCAAGTTGGAACTTTGATGTGCCAACATACCCAATAAATCTCCAGCCTTGTAACATTCCCCCCGACCTCCCCTTCAAAATTCGATCTTCACACTTTAACGACACTCCACCACAGCGGAAACTGCATCGCCATACGAACTACAAACGAATTACAATGGCTGGTTTCGACACGAAAGAAAGTATTGAAGCCAAGCTTCAGGCTTTTCTCAAGGATATGGAATCGTCGAAGCCCGCCCTACCCCGCCAAAAGGATTCTCACTTGATCGTACTCCACGGCCGAGCCGCTTCCGGCGTCCATCGTCTTAAAGTCACGGAAATAGAAGTCGTCGTAGGGAAAATTGAAAGGTTCGAGGAATGCAAGCTCTTACTTCGAGAAGACTTACACCATCGTGTTCTTTTCCAAGTAACAATTCATAACTCCAACCTGGACAATTGTACCCTCGTCGAGTGCACCATCTACCAAAGCAACATCAAGCGCTCGCTGCTCAAAAATTGCAGGATACAGAAGGAGGCTCTCGGTGGAAACGATGCGTCATCGGCACCCTATCTCACCAGTTGCCAAATCGAAAATGGCACTGTTTACGATGCATATATCTACAATTCGACTCTCAATGGGACAATTTTGATTCAAAGTTGTTACATCAAAAACAGTTTGGTCGTTAACTCTTGCGCTGATGATTCTACCATCACCCACTGTGGCGTTCACGGGTCAGAGCTTCGCAACTGTGAAGTTGTCGACCTGGATGTTGCTGCGAAGGGCGTTACACAATTTACAGGTGTCATGACGTTTCGCAAGTTCCCAGTCGAGATTCGCAGAATGATTTACGAGAACGTCATCGCCAATGAGGGGCTTGCCACAAACTTGATCGCTGCGCTTCGGCCAGACTGGCTCTTGTATAATGAGGTTCTCGAGGTGTTGTTTCAAGAAAATGTGTTCGTACTCTCGGCAAAGAACCTGCAAGCTGTTACCGATTTGCCCAAGACTGTCCCGAAGCGCGTTACTAAATTGTACCTAAAGTAAGTTTGCTTGCTACTTTCTATTTAAGTTTTTTAACTAACGACCTAGTATGGACGTAAAAGGTATTTCAACTAAAGAGGTCTCGGTATACTTCCCTCTCGACACAAAGATCCGCGACATCGGCATGAAGCTTGAAGGAAGTCCTGCGGATATCGATCACTTCTACAACATCACCAAGATTTGGTTCAAATATTTTGGCACTGTCACGAAATTCACGGTGAACTGGACCAATACACGGGCAAGGATGCTTGCAAGCCCGCCGGCAGGATTGCTGGGTTGCATCAAGGTTGCAAATAAGCGGTTGCAAACGGAATGCGTTTTGGTCAAGGGAACGATGCAAGTCAAGAATCCGGGAGACTTTCGTGTGGCGAGCGCTGAGAATATGACTTCTGTTAGTCAGTGGAAATTGCCTGATTTTGTGGAGGTGGAAACGTTTACTTGGACATGGTCAGCGGGAAAAGGGAATGTTTTATTATGGAGTTCTTAGAAAGCTAGACTTTGTGCCCTTTCAGGCAGTGGTGATATCAATTCATACTACGGCTTTTGTACTGAGCAACTAGTTTGATCAATTTCGCTCTACAGCTAGCATATGATTATTATGTCGAAATATGAATATCCTCTCGAGTTACATATATCAAGAGGGACTCCGCACGTAGTCAGATCAATGAAACGACTCACTTCAATGAATCAAATCAACATGTCACATCAGACGTCTGTCCAGTAAAAAACGGCAAGATTGTGAATTGAAATAAAATGCCAATGACCTATAATTCGTAATAAGCAATAACTCAAATGGCCATGTTTTGCCTATAAAAGGGCAGAACTATATAAAACACCTTCTCCGTACCTCCTGAAGCACACAAGACCAAAATACGATCTAACAAAATCAGAGCAACTGTCAAAAAGAAGAAGAAAAAAAACCCTCAATCTAAAGCAACCGATAATAAGCCATATTTATATTCCAAGCAACATATTGATCCACTAGCTCTCAAACTTTGTCTAACCAAGTAGCTCTAACATTGGGCTACATACTGTGTCATGATGGGTACAACATCTTCAAAGTAGGGACGTATGTCAATAGGATGAGCGCATACTTGTTGCCCTTGCAAATCATTGCTGCTCCTGACAAGCAGTTCCGAGTCGGCCTCTGAGCGGCGTTGAGTGGGAGTGCCAGGAAAGTGTGGAAAAGGTTGGGTCTGAGGTACAATCGACACGCCGTAGTTAAAACCTCTGAAATAGTTGTAGATGGTATTCGCTACGAGATTGAGGTCGTTCAGAGTCGGCTGCAATATCCCAGGGATCGGATTCTCATAATCCAATACAATTGCTGTCTCTACCTGGGCGCCGTTGCCGAGATAACTCGGGGTCCATCTTCCGTTCTGAAGTATGTTATTTGCGACAGTCGAGCCCGTATCAGTGATAGCCATCGTCTGCCTCAAATGTTCAAGCGCCGACAGCGAAAGATCCATTGCCCTGTTCGCCCCTTCAGTGAAAACTTGTTCCAATGCACCCGTCAGTGAAAGCGTCCCGTGGACAGCAAACTTTACTGTCGTATAGCCAGCATTGGGAATCAAAGTCTTATAGATGTTGACCCCTGCGCGGTCTGGGGCGCGCTCTTTGATCCCATTTTCTTCCTCGTTTCGTACGGAAATGGCAGAAACCTCTGGACGAGAAGAGAACAAAGGTGTCGCCGAGACAATCGCGAAGAGAGTCGTAGTCTAATTCTTGTAAGCAATAGTGATTAACTTAGCCGGCCAGAGTTTTAACGTACAGCGATAATGGTTGAAAACTTCATACTGCTTGTTGGGCACAGGAGAATATTGAATATTGTAGAGTGAGAAGTAAGATGATGTATCTGAGAAAGTCGGGAAGCAGGGCTGGAAATGTATCAGAGAAAGAAGCAAGGAATCAAGGTTGATCTGTTGTTGGGACTTGCTTCTCGGTGGAAATCTTAGTATACTTGGAAGATAGAAAAGCCCTATCAGTGTCCTAGATGTATATATATATGTGTGTGTGTGAGAGAGAGGGAAAAAATTCGTACGGGTAAAAGTCAAGTTGACGTCAAGATACGTTTCGAATGAAGTGTTACAGTGTCTTCAATCTTATAGGAGAACCATACCAATTTACCTGAGAAAGCCTCAAAGGAGTTTCATACATCTAAGCCTACGCACGAGACCTCGACAGCAAGGGGTCGAAGAGAAAATAATCCTACAAGAGCTACGAATAGAAACCGATAGAATACAGTATTCGATAACAAAGATGCAAAATGACACTTTAAGAAAAACCCAATGGTCACGTTTCCACGCTCATGATCCACCTGAGGCTTTGCTGCACCATACTGTATGGAGGGATTGTGATCCTCTTGTGGGGTGAGGGTGCGGAATCGGCCGGCAGTTTGCTGTCGAATGCTTGCGGCAACGGCATTATCTTGAGGCTCAGCCTCGCATTATAGGTATACGTCACTGAAATGACGGAAAATAGTGTTATGCTGTCCTGTTGATTCCTTCCATTACATGCACTTATTGCCTCTCTGGATCTGTACCTGGCTGGGTCATTTCACTCACCTTCAAACATAGGATCAAGTAACGACGTGGGACACGATCAGGAGGATTGCGGCATGATCGTTGGGGTCAAATGATCGAATTTCATCCTGAGAGAGAGGAATGTAACCAGAGTGATTGCCAATGGAGCCCAAGCAGGATTGCGGTCTCATTGTTGGTGTTGGGTTGGATAGGCCAACTTTGACGTGGCAAAAACGAGTTCATCAGATTGGATACCAGCACAACACGAGAAGGATTGAATAAAAGCTTGTTGGTGTTTGAGCCTCAACATAGGACGTGGCACAGAAAAGTGATATCACAAGGTGTTGGCTATCAAGGTACTGTAACACAAGGGTTGGAATTTAAGCGAATTCTTTGGTATAGGGACTTATCACTTCACCACTAACACAACACGAGAAGGATTGCAGCATGGTTATTGAAATCCATTCATCGAAATTCAACGTGGCACATGATTGCATCACCAGACTAGATATCGACCCATCGAGAGATGGATCGCTCCTAAAAGTTGGGTTCATGTCAACATGGCAGGAAACATCGTCACACGCAGGTCCAGCGATGGGTTGAGATGACAAAATCAAAGCAAAGTCTTGGGGCTTAGAAGTTGGATTAGAACAGATTGCATGTTTCAAGAAAGACTTGTCAGTTGAGCGTTCGATCGAATCCAAGAGTTGAGATGCCAGCTTCAGTAGCTATAAAGAGTCGCCTTGAACTTCCTGATTTTCGATCCATATCTTCATCCATCTACATCCGACTCTGAACATTCATCTTAGATCAATCATTGATTCATATTGAAACCCCTTCCATCTTACATATTTTTGAAGTCCTTGATCAGATATCAGCCTATCACCCAAAACTATTCACCCCACTCCCCAAGACAAAGTTTTCAAAATGATTGCAAATACTTTTGTACTCTATTTGGCTCTCACTTCCATGGCCAGAGCATCATTTACTCCACCAGAAGGCATCGAAAACGGCGTCTACGTCTACGACCCAAAGGAGGGAACTCACATGTCCATTGATGGAAAGCTGGTTGGCCGGGACATAAACTTCGAATCCTCCGAGTCCTCCGACTCATCTGTAATTCCCCGCGAAGCCGGAACGACAAGCGCAAAGTTTGATCCAAGATGGACCGGTATAACCTGCGGCTCCACCATTCTTTCATCCCTCGACTGGGCTTCAGCACTTCAACAACTGCAGGGCCAGTGTGACGGCACGACGAAACTCCCCAAGAAGAACTACTACGCTATCTACGGCGGCGCCATGGCTTTCATGTGCAACTATGCCAAGAATAATATTTGCAAGGTTGGATCAGCTACGAGTGGCACTAAAACTGATATGTTGTACGCCTACGCCCAGTTGGATAAGTCGTGTAGCTCGACTTTGGTGGCCCAGAAATCACCAAATCATATGGACGGTGAGTGAATCCTTCTCATGATTTGCATGATGCGTACTAACAAACCTATAGGATACAACAGAGCTGGCGACTACCAGGTTTTTGGGTTTGCCACTGCCTCTGGTTCAGCTTGTTAAGTGGGCAGTGACGGATCATGTTGGCATGTTATTGACATCAGTTCAATATGGGACTTTTCTTTGTGCATTGGGATCTGAGACTTCGGATTATTGTTGTTAGTCTCTGAGTTTTTTTTTGCTTTGTATTTGTTGTTTGTGGTCTTGCTTAGTTGATACTCGCACCTGGGGTCATCGCCAAGGCGAGGAGGTTGGGATGAAGGGTTTGATTTCTATCTTTTTGTACCTATGCTTTCGAAGACTTCATCCTTCGCTGTGAGGGGTATCAAATTTGAATTCATTTAAAGAACGCTGGTTTTATCGTGCTAATCTATAGCCGCTCTGAGCAACCCAAATTGAGGGCGGTAATGCAGTGAACTTCCTCAAGCATCATATATACCAGGCCCTATTTTACGAAAATATTAATAATTCGCATATTTAGCTATTTCCCTCTGCGCCCTGCAGATTGCTCGAACAAGGTGCAAAATGATATCATTGAAAAATATCATACATAGCTTAGTTAAGCAAATGGGTATCTAGAAAACATTCGCCCAGCAAAATGATACCATATTTTCCGTACCATACCAGCGCCTATGCAATCCTTTCTTTATACCATATCTCCCATGCAAATTAGAAAGCCCGTAGAAAATTCAACGCAAAACCACCCAACCTCTTGTACCACGTGGAAGCAACCGCACTCGACACCTCCGCAGCAATCTCCTGTCGGATATCCAGCTCGTAATCAGCGGACTCATCTCGAGACTCCTCAACGATCGCATGCAATTCCGACGAGAGCGTGGAACCAAGATCTATAGCACCGCAATTTAGACTTTGCCTCGAAGCACCGCCTTGCCCGAAGTCTTCATGTCCTCTAGCTTGGCGTCATAATTCTCGGACTTGCCTCTGACTGCTTTCTCCCTGGCCTCGTACACAGCCTCGAACCCTTCAACCAGCTGGCGCTTGCGGGCTCGTGCATCTTTCAGCTTCGTCATCAGCTCTGTCATCTTTGCCATGATGTGATCTCCAGCTTCATTCCATTCGTTGGCTGGCAGACCTGCAAAGAAGCTTTCCCGATTATCGTCGTTCGCCGCCAAAAGCATTCCGATTTTCTCTTCGAGACTCAGGTCTGTGGACCCAAGCTCCTTCGAGAACCCGTCTGGGCGTTCTTTTAGATTGGTTTCCCAACTTTCATTCTTGAGATCAGAGTATTGCATGCTCTTTAATTTCTTATCGTCGTAATCAGGAAGGAGAGCGTCGAATTCTTGTTGTTGGGAAGAGCCTTCGCCTTGTGAACGTTGGGCCCGACCTGGCCTTTCGTTTTGATATTCCGATGCCACCCCATCAGCTTTCTCGAAATTGTTTGGTTCGTCGAAGAGATCCCTAGCACGACTGCCATTCCCCAAGCCTCGCACATCTTGATAGAGAGTTTGGTCTTCTTCCTCTTCCTCCAGCGGTTGTTCCTGTTGATGGCGCAGGGGTTGGTTTGTGGCTTCGCGAAGAGGTTCACTAGCTCGACTTCGTTTCTTGGATTTGGGTTGTTGTCTTGGTGCATTTTCTTCATAACCAGGGCGAATTTGAAGACTAGGATGAGAAGCAGGTCGTTGGCTGTTGTGGAAACGGTTATCGACCGGATGGTTCTTGGCTATGTCCTGCTGGTGTTGTTTAAGTTGATCTTGGCTCCGCTTGCGATGGAGCTGACGTGGAGATGCTTGGCCTTCCGGAGGGTGGACCTCAAGATTACCATGCATTGTATCGTCATCATAGTCATGATCTTGACCGTATTCGTAATCGTTTTGTTCTTGAGGGTAGTCTTGCTGGGTGATTTGCTGTGGCTGCTGACTGAATGGGACATTATTATCGAGGATGATGGAACTCTTAGTTTGATCAAAGCCAGAAGTGACAGTTTCATTAAAGACGTCGCCAATGTCTGGGGATTGATGAGGTGGTTGCATCTGCGCCTGTGGGAATTCGGGTTGGTGATGGAGATTTTCATGGTTTTGGTATGGGTTTCGACCGGCTGGAGGAATTGACCTGTGTCCCGGGTGCGGAGCCACACTCTCTGGGTCTTGATGAGATTTGGATTTTCTCTCTCTCTTGCTACTGGGGTTCACTTTCGCTGCCGCTGCCACAGCAGCACGGTCTAGGCGATTGTCTGCAGGTGGTGTATTCATGCGCCCAGGATTGCTACTTTGGCCAAAACCACCCGACTTTGTCTCCTGGTCGCGCCGCGCGTCTCTGCTTTGTACGAATCTGGAGGCCATTTCGTGTTGAGTTTCTCGCCGCGGATTGTGGAATACGAAGGTCGTTCGTGTCGAGGAAGATCTTTGACGCGGAATCGTTAGCAAAACAATGCTAGCAGGACAGGGACTGCTACTCACCCGATTTGCTCACGGCAGAACGCTTAAGATACGCAATTGAATAGCAGAAAGGCCCCGATAACAATTGCAGACTCGCTAGCGTTGGTGTCGAACCTCTAGTGTTGACTGACAAGCTTCGAAGTATCCACAGCTTCGGGCGTCGCGGCTGAGGACAATGAGGAGGCTGATGAATACTAAGGCTGGGCCGCTGACGAAGGAATTAAATCGATCAGTATGGAAATACTCGGGACAAAACGAAGTCCGTGAGACCAGGAATCACCGCTTCTTGAGTGGATTCGTTGTTGCTTGAAGTGGGATGAGTGTTTTTCGAGACGCGAGGAAGTTGCGACTCGGGCATCAAAACACGAAGGCACGTGACTATAAATAAAAGTATCTTACATCTCCCGGGTTGGCTCCTGCTAGTTAGATATAAATATAGATATCGTCGCAGCTTCTGAAGTCTCTGATTTGTTGTAATGTGTATAGAAAGACTACACTTGTTCAACCGGTTTTGAGACGATTCTTGATTTTCATATTTCATATGGTATGGCTACCTTAATATGCCAATATGAACTACAAATCCCGAGTCCGACTTCAATCCATCAATCAACTCCTCGTCTGGTATCCTCCACACCCTAAATGCCTTGTTGAAAGCCTTGAGCCAAGCCTCAAATACCTCATCAGACCGGAGTTGTTGTGCTACGACGCAAATTGTCGGACTTTCTCCTGTGGCACTTGACCTCAACTTACAAGCATCGATACAGGTCTGTACTAACGGCTGGATGAGAGCGTCGTTGTATATGCAATCACATGCTATCACCGCATCGAAGCTGCCTGAATTTGAGAGTGAAGGTGTCACTTCATCTGTCTCCCAGTCCAGAGATTTGCCAATGACATTTGTTGATTTTTGAATAGCATTGACAGGTGCAGAGCCTCTCTTTGGCTTTGCACTGCTCTTCCGTCCTTTGCTAGTTGAAGAAGTATCTTGGCAATTCTCAGTCAAATTTTGGTTCAAAAGTTTCATGACATAGTCCTGATCCGTCAAGACATATGAAGCTACGAGTGGACCAAGCGTCAAGCCAATAATTCCAGAAATTCCGCATCCCAGCTCGAGAACATTGGAATTGCTGTCCAGGACGCCATGTTTGAATAGCGGGTTTGATGAGGATGTGATCCAGGATGCAAATAGAGGCGTGATCTTCCAGACAACTGCACACTTCAGTCATGCTGCCGACGCATCTACGCAGTGCAACTTACCTGCCCCCGTCGTGCCCCCTCCTCGGTTTGATGACAGAATTGTTGGCGATTGATGAATTATCAAGTCACGATCTCCAATTGTGAGGTCTAGCGACGTGGCTTTGGAATCAACGAAACCCAGATTCTGAGATGGAATTGACTGCGAGAAAAGAAGAAATGCTTCTGATGAACGATACTTAGCCTGTGAAACTCCGAGAAATGTGGCTTGGAAACCTACCTTCTTCGGGATCTTCAATCTCAGCTCCAAGCGCATCGAGTAGTGATGAGCAGCTCATCCGTGCTTGCTGCTCGCTTTGACTTTGAAGGTCAGAATAGGAGTTTTCTGGCTCGTAGTCCTGCAAGACCTGTCCTATCGGCGGGTTAGATTTGTAGCTGATGGCCGCTACCAAAAGCTATTTGACAGGGCCTGAGGAATTATGGAAGGATAAGATTGTAGACAATCTGGCAGACTTCTGCACCCAACGGCAGCTTCATGATGAACCCGATGAACCCGATGAATAGAACAATTAGACATGGCTGTAAAAGCTTGCAGATGTCGCAAATCACTTACCTCAGTAGACCTGGTGGACTCACCTCAGTAGACGGCGAGCATCAAAGCGAGAGATGCGCTGGCTTCGAGGCGAAACAGGACTGCAAACTTGGATAGCCTCAACAATTATTTTCGCATGACACTCTACTCTGCCCTGTTGTCGCCTGCTGTCGTCGCCGTCGCCGTCGCCCAATTGCTGACAGGAGAAGTGCCCGGGCGGAGAAAATACCCTGCTGGCCGTGCATGTATGCACCTGCCCCTGTTGTTTGCCCTGTTCTCGATCGCAGTCCCGGGCACTAAGGGGAATCTAACAGGATCTAATATGCACGCCAGAGGCGAACTCGTCAACCATGACGATACATCCAAAGCTCCCCCCAGCACAACACCCGCCCCGTCGCAGATCAACAAAACATCTTCCTTCAACAAAAATAATATACCCACCACCTGCATCACCTCTTGCGCACGAGAAATAACAATTTATATCCTCGTTCGCGTACTGTCTCGACGGCCATATTACTTTTTCTAGGTGCATGTGCTTCCCGTCGTCCAACATGTCGCTCAAGAATGCCACCGTCCAGCCGCGAATCCTGCACAAACCGCCCTTCAGTCTCGAAGCCCCGGGCTATGAACCCGTAGAAGGCGAAACCATTCCCCGCAGACATCCTCTGACCGTCAACAAACTGCAGGACCGTCCTGCCGAAGATATTACGACCGTCTTCGACATCATCAAGCGCAGCTCCGAGAAGTATGGCAACGCGAAGGCGCTCGGTTCGAGGAAGCTCCTCAAAACACACAACGAGGTCAAGAAGGTCAAGAAGATTGTAGACGGCGTGGAGAAGGAGGTCGACAAAACGTGGACGTACTTTGAGCTCAGCGGATATGAGTACATGAGCTTCCATGACTACGAAAAGCTAGTCCTGCAGCTGGGTGCTGGATACCGGAAATTGGGTTTGCAGAAGGATGATAGGATACACATTTTCGCCGCAACGAGCGCGCACTGGCTGGCTACGGGCCACGGTGCTGCTTCACAGTCGATGCCAATTGTCACAGCTTACGACACTTTGGGCGAAGAAGGTCTCAAGCATTCATTGGTCCAAACCAAGGCCAAGGCTATCTTCTTGGATCCCCACCTCCTGCCTACACTCATCAACCCGCTGAAGGAAGCAACTGAGATCAAATACGTTATCTGGAACAGCCAGAATGATGTCAACCAGGCTAATATCGACAAGCTCAAGCAGGCACACGAGCGCCTCACCATTATGAGCTTTGAGGAGCTCAGGAAGCTTGGCGAGGATAACCCAGTCGAGCCTGTTCCACCTACACCCGAGGATCTTTGCTGTATCATGTATACTTCCGGCTCTACTGGTGCTCCAAAGGGCGTGCCAATCAAGCACAAGGCGGTCATTGCTTCAAGTAAGTTGTTCTACACCCCGATCCCGCAAAATCGTACTAACAGCTCCAGTCGCTGGCGTCAGTGTTATTGTAGAGCCATATCTCGGTCCCGGCGATGGTCTCTTGACCTACCTACCTCTTGCCCATATTCTGGAATATGTTTTCGAAAATGCCGTTCTGTTCTGGGGAGGAACTATGGGTTATGGAAACCCTAAGACTCTCTCTGATCAATCCGTCAGGAACTGCAAGGGCGATATCAGAGAATTCAGACCCACAGTCCTCGTTGGCGTGCCCGCAGTATGGGAATCTATCAAGAAGGGTATTGTTGCAAAAGTCAATTCTGGCCCAGCGCTTGTCAAGAACCTATTCTGGGGCGCGATGTGGGCAAAGAGTAACATGATGCATTATGGTCTTCCAGGCGCGGGTATTCTCGATGCAGTCGTCTTCAAGAAGGTCAAGGAAGCGACCGGCGGCAAACTCAGAATTTGCTTGAACGGAGGCGGAGCAGTTTCAAAAGACACCCAGCGCTTCATTTCTATGGCCATCACGCCCATGATCAACGGTTACGGTCTAACGGAAACCACCGCCATGGGCGCTATCATGGACCCTATGGAATGGACCGACAACTCGCTCGGCAACATCCCAGGTTCCATTGAAATAAAACTCGTCGACTTCCCCGACGCAGGCTACCACGCAACAAACAAGCCGAACCCACAAGGCGAGATCTGGATTCGAGGTACATCAGTGCTGGAAGGCTACTACAACAACGAGGAAGAGACCAAGAACTCCCTTACTCCCGACGGCTGGTTCAAGACCGGAGACATCGGCGAGTTTGACCAAAATGGCCATCTCAAGATCATCGACCGCAAAAAGAATCTCATCAAGACGCTCAACGGTGAGTACATCGCCATTGAGAAGCTTGAATCCGTATACCGCTCTGCAACCGTCGTAGCCAACATCTGCGTCTACGCCGACGAGCAAAAGACAAAACCCATCGCCATCATCGTGCCCGCGGAGCCGGCGCTCAAGAAATTAGCGGAGAGCATTGGAGTCCAGGGACAGGGCGTCGAGGATCTGGCGCATAACAAGAAGTTGCAGGATGCGGTGTTGAAGGAGCTGCAGCAGGCGGGGAGACAAGGGGGGTTGAGTGGGATTGAGATTATTGAGGGGGTGGTTGTTTCGGATGATGAGTGGACGCCTCAGAATGTTTGTGCCCTCTTTTCCTCTTTTCGCTTTTGCTCCTTCAATTATAATCTCCTTCCATATGCTGACTACCAACTAGGGCCTCGTAACCTCAGCCCAAAAACTAAACCGCAAAGTCATCCTGAAGAAATACCAAAAGGAGGTCGATGCCGCTTATGCTAAGAAATAATCGAGCGTAGCGAGGTCTTCCGAGCCTAGGTAGTGAGGAATGCTTTATGACTCGAGGATGGATTGTGCTATAAGATTAAGAATGGGGAGTTTAGATGATGAGTGAGCAAAAGCAAAAGCAAAAGCAAAAACAAACGCGAATACATGCTAGGTTTTGGGTGGGCTTGCATGAATGAGCTTTGCGATTGTATTGTATTGTATAGTACAGTATGAATAAATAGCCCTAGTCGTTGCTTTTAGCCTTGCCAATGAAACGAAAACTTCTTTTCTACGTCGGGGCCTGCTTCACTTGTAAGATCCGAGTTCTCACCCACTTTTGGAGCAAGAAAATGTCAAAAGGCCAAATTAACACTTTCATGTTACGAACGGAACTCAGGGAGAGAGTAGTTCTTGGCATGGACGGTATATATTACGAATAGAATCTAGGGAGAGAATAGTTTTCGATATAGATAATACGGCCCTAAAACTTGACAAAGGAAATATTATATAAAAAAATTAATATTTAGGGAATTATATAACAAGGATCTCGTAAAGAATTATATAAATAAATTTTTTAGATCCCTAAATCTTTTTTAATAAAAAAAAATCCAAGGGATCTAGGATCTCTGTTAAAAAAAAATTTATAAAATATAAAAATTTTATATAAAACAAAATCTTTATTTATTAAATAAAAATTTTGTGTTTAACTCAAATAATATTTTAATATATTAATATTTTTATATTTATAACAATTATATCGATATAGTAATAACTCCTTTCCAAGGACCTCAGATATAAACCCAACGCACGCGCTGAGTCAGCAACCAGAGCAATCGTTATATTTCACTTCATATTAGTAGCATGATCCCGAGCTAAACGGGTGCTCACTGAATGAAAATATATTTGATATCTTTGACAAAGATGGAAATTGGACTATTATATTTTATATATAAACAATTTTATTAAGATTTAGATTTCTAATTTTTGTTATTATTTTCAATATATATATTTCCCAAAAATTATTAATATATTATTATTAATCCTTTTTCCCGATATTTAAAAACTAAATTATATAATTATTTAAATATAAATTTTTTTCCAAATTAAAATTTTTATTATAATTATTTTATATTTTATTTTATATATATATTTTTTTTAAATATTATATAAAAATTAAAAAAATATTTTTATTAATTTAATATTTTAAAATTAATTATATTTATTAATCTATTTATTAGATATATAAATATATCAAAAATAATAATAAAAATTATATTTATATTATTTTTTATAAATTTATATTTTAATTTTCAATAAATAAAATATTATTATTATTGATTAAATATTTGCAATATATTATTACAATATTAGAAACGGTTTTTGAATTAATATATGATAATATATTATAATATTATTCCTATTAGTGTTGGTGCAGGAAGGTGGCTGCGGGTTGGAGTAGGGCGCTTTGGATGGAAGTATGCCTACGATACAATTTGATTCCTCTTAATCTCCGCTGCAGAGCGTCGGTCCGGGTGACAGGCCAGTGGATGGAGGGACTAAGGGAGACAGGCCAGCTAGACCCGAGGTCGTGATTATTAAAAAGATTAAAATAATTGAATTAAAAAAAGATCGAATTGAATTTATTATATTAGATATTCCAAAACATAATATCAATTATATATTGATATTTATAGTTTTTTTAATATTTTTAATAATAAATAATTTAAAATCAAATATAATAAATTATTTATTAAATTTATAATATTCTAATTTAATATTATTATAATAAAAAAATTTATATAAAAATAATAAAAATAAATC
>Ga0247778_1000946_pt1 | contig 18579 bp, 19 predicted proteins | sample UWRJL049202B5_FD_179939 | JGI IMG/M metagenome (GOLD analysis project Ga0247778, IMG submission 179939) | Plant litter microbial communities from Arlington Agricultural Research Station in Wisconsin, United States - UWRJ-L049-202B-5 | ecosystem: Environmental > Terrestrial > Plant litter >... | reverse complement strand
TTAGTAATTGCGAAAGGGTCTTAGTTCTTATTCTTCTACTCATTAAATTTTTGAAATTTTAATTTTTCTCGTTTTGGATTTGTATGCAAAGTTCCCTAAAAACACGGACTTTCTTCGCTAGGCTCGTAAGCGACAATGCATTGGAAATCTTGAATCAGCAATGACCATAACTCGGATTTATCGCTGGAGCTTAACAAGAAAATTTGGGAAACATTTCCGTTAGTTGGAGGCCTAGGAGGTGGCGGTGGCCGGAAATTTTATTTCGTTCATCCTCCACCGCTCCTTCCATCCTTCATTCCTTCGCAGGCTTATCACCTATCCCTACTTCTTTCTCCCCTCAAGCAGACTTATACGAGGCTTCCTTTGCTGGACCAATCACTACGGGTTCTGAGATGGCAGCTTTGAAGATTCGTGGGGTGTTCCTGCACCGATTGAACTCAAGGTAATGTATTTCATGCTGCTCTTTCTTTTGTCATCTATACTCCCTCCCTATCTTTCATTGGCGTCGCGTTCCCTTTTCTTAGCCATGTGCATTTCAGACACGGCATTCGGCTCCGTCGAATTGCTTTTCGAGTGAGTCGCGAAAGACAGAGACGCGTCGCGGGGTAGTCTAGGGTGCATTAACCCTGAATCGCGGAGATTGTCTGATCTGACCGACGAGCAGCCGATTGGTGGACAACACCCGTCGATCACTCTTCCCAGCTTCCCGTTCCTCTCCCCCCTTTTTAGCCTTACCCCACATTCTACCAACCACACAGCATCGGCGTCTCATACGCTCATCACAACCCCGAGTCAAATGACCCCCTGGCGCTAAGTAAGATCACTGGAGCCGTGGATGAATGACCCTGTTCAGTTGGTCTCCGCGCGTGCATGAACTACCAGTCTCTGCCGGCAATGAATGGCATGTCTTCCTCGTACCTTGCACTTGTACGACTACTTGCACTGGTGCATACCCCCCCTCTTTCCATTTTCTCTCTACAGTACCGCAAGCCTCCTCTACCCAGAGTCCAGACAATCGTTTCTCCGGTAGTCATTTCTATCTTTCGATGAAATACCAGCACGTCCGGTTTCACTTCATCCTTCCCCGCTATGTCCAAAGTCCAGCGCACCGAATGATCACGGAGAGTTAATGCTGCTGTCCTACCAAGCTTTGGCACTAGCATCGTAGACGAACAGACACGCCTGTCCGGTGCGCCACCCCCGCAGTCTGCCACACCCCTGGCACCACTGAGCAAGCTACTTGCGGCTGTTGAAGTAACGTTTCTCCGAGTCCAGGGTCTCTCGACTTTTCCACGCTGGGAGCAGCGCGCAGTATCGCCTGTGAACCATCTGATTCCTGTTAGTCTTATGCCCGGTTGGCTTCAAACGGCCTTCTGTCGGTCATATTATGCAGAAGCCAAGCCTAGCCTCATCTCCGGTCGCGCTGTCTGGTTCCTTTGCTCTCAGCTTCCCTTGTGTACCTAGGCATTTTCATCAAGTACCGCAAACGCGTGTGTAAATTGTCTGAGAAATTACCACCGGCACAATCAGATGGCCTCGGAATATCTCCACCTCCGGGTTGACGACACCTGACAGTGCAATTTCGATAGTTTTTACGTTTTAATAGGCACACCTTTCCATCAATATGACGTTGTGGTTCCAGTTGTACTTTCTGAGCAACCAATCTTAAGTCCTCATCTAGGACTAGCGCTCTGGGGACACGTATCAGAGCTTCCGTCCTTAGCTAGATTCAACCCCTAGAGCCCCTTTCTATTTCATACATATATCGAGCATACCTCGCAGTTTTGGAAGAGGACAAGTCTATCCTTCAGCCTCTCACGTCTCTTCTTGACTCTTGCCTTATTTGGTTTCTGTTAGGTCTCAATTTACAATGCGGCTCTCGTATCATCTGGGGCTCCTTGCACCACTACTCTTGACCGTAGCGTCAGAGCAGCTGGTCATCCCAGAATTTGAGCGGATCGCCCAATCCGCAGTCAGCTCTGCATCTTCCAAGATTGAGGAGTCTCGTCCTACTGGCAACGTCACTTCGTCTGGAGCTCAGCCGACAAATGCCCCTCAATTTCATTCTGATGCCGCAGCCACATACTGGTACGAGCAGATATCACATCAAGGCATCTCAGCTTTTGGCCCTTCCGGCTACGCTGTGTATCGCAACGTCAAAGACTACGGCGCAAAAGGTCTCGTGTTTGCCTCTTGTCATTCAAACATATACTGACGTATATATCCTAGGCGATGGCAGTACTGATGATACCGCGGCGATAAACGCGTGAGTTGACACCCTGTTCTGAGCATCGCCAGCATAAGCTAACTCCTTGAGAGTGCAATTTCAGCCGGAGGCAGATGTGGCCAAGGCTGCCCATCTTCCAGCACAACTCCAGCAGTGATCTATTTCCCCAGCGGCACCTACATGATCTCCAGCCCTATCAATCCTGCGTACCTCACGCAACTTATCGGCAACCCAAATGCGGTTCCCACCATCAAAGCACTTGCTAGCTTTCCCAATTCTCATGGCTTTGCCCTTATTGATGCAGATCCATATTATACGTCAAACCTAAATTGTAAGTGTCATTTGGCTTATCTTGTCCCGTGACATTTTTGTTCCAGCTCTTCCGCTTGAACATATCAACTTGCGAGTATCACCAAAAAAGCACGCCCTGTCTAATACAACTTTCCTTTAATTTGTCTCCAAGAGGTCGAATGCTAATTCCGAGCTTCAGGGGTCTCAACAAATGTATTCATGCGCCAGATACGTAACTTCATCATCGATACAACGAATATTCCAGCAACTACTTCTATCAACGGCCTCCATTGGCCGACTGCTCAGGCGACGAGCTTGCAGAATGTTGTATTTCAGTTGAGTTCTGCCTCTGGGACCCAGCACGTTGGTCTTTTCTGCGAGAGTGGTATGTTATCTCACCTTGTTATCAGAACCCCGTCCGTCTACCAGGACTTTGCCTCGAGACCTCTCACCAACCTCCAAAGACAATCTCTAATCATATTGCGTAGGATCTGCCGGCTTTATGAGCGATGTCACTTTCAATGGCGGACTCATCGGAGCCAACGTCGGGAACCAGCAGTTCACCATGCGTGGCCTTACGTTCAACAACTGCGTAACTGCCATATCGCACTTCTGGTCCTGGGGCTGGACATATATCGGCCTATCTATCAACAACTGCGGGACAGGTATCGATATCTCAGCTGGTGGGGCCGGTTCTCAACAAGTTGGCAGTATCATTGTCATCGATTCAAAGATCACCAACACCGGAACAGGGTTCAAGACTGCCTATGATTCGACCTCGGTAACGGGATATACTAACGGTAGTATGATTTTGGAGAACGTTGTACTTTCTGGTGTGACCACTGGAATCCAGGGCCCACACGGAACATTGTTGGCTGGTGGCAGCACGACGATTTCTGGCTGGGGACAGGGACACCAATATACGCCGAACGGACCACAAGCTTTCCAGGGACCAATCACGCCGAACTCGAGACCTGCAGCCCTGTTAAGTGGTTCCAATTACTACCAGAAGAGCAAGCCGCAATTCGAGGCATTGTCAACTTCCCAGATCCTCAGCGTCAGAAGTGCCGGCGCCACAGGCAATGGGAACACAGACGACACAAAAGCTGTCCAAACTGCTCTTAACAACGCCGCCGCAGCTGGTCAACTCTGCTTCTTTGACGCTGGAACATATAAGGTGACCAGCACAATTGTCATTCCGCCGGGCTCCAAGATTGCTGGCGAAGCCTACTCGGCGATCATGTCTTCCGGTTCTTTCTTCAATGACATCAACAACCCAAAACCCGTAGTCCAAGTCGGAGCAACTAGCGGCGCAACTGGGTCCGTTCAATGGACAGACATGATGGTCGCTACACAAGGGATTCAAGCAGGGGCGACTCTGATCGAGTGGAACTTGGCCGCTAGTTCGGGATCTGGCATGTGGGATGTGCATACTCGCATCGGCGGCTTTACAGGTTCAAATTTGCAAACTTCGCAGTGCCCAACCAGCAGTACAAACTGTCTTGCGGCCTACATGAGCATGCATGTCACGAAGGCTGCATCTGGCGTCTATCTTGAGAATGTTTGGCTCTGGACTGCTGATCACGACATGGATAGCTCCAGCCTAGCTCAGATCAATATCTTTACTGGGCGAGGGCTCTATGTTGAGAGCACGGCGGGAACGATCTGGCTGTGAGTATTCCCTTCTACAATAGTGATAATCACGCTGATCATAATAATTAAAACAGTGTCGGCACAGCAGTTGAACACCACAGTCTCTACCAATACCAATTTGCTAGCACCAAAAACGTGTTCATGGGCCAAATCCAAACGGAAACACCTTACTACCAGCCTTCTTCAGCAGGATTGCCATTCCCACCAGTATCGGCTCTCAAAGATCCTGACTTCGCCTCCTCCTGCGCTTCATCCACGACAGGAAACTGCAAAATGTCATGGGGTCTACGCATTCTTGACTCTTCGGCCATCTTTGCCTACGGAGCTGATCACTACAGTTTCTTTAGCAGCTATTCAACAGCATGCTCGACGGATCCGAATACGGGTGGTGCGGGCCCTGAGAACTGCCAGAATAGTATTGTGTCCCTAGAGGGATCGAATTCCAATATTAATATGTATTGCTTGAGCACAGTGGGGAGTTTGAGTTTGTTGGATGTGTCTGGTCAGGCAAAGATTCCATTTGGGGTTAATAAGAATGTTTATAATGATTTGGTTGCTTTATATAGGGCTTAGGACGGTTAACTTTACAATTAGGTATTAGACATATCTAAAACTCCAGACTTTTGAAAAATCCTTTTCGTACTGATGACGATGCTTGCCACTTGTGACACCCCATGATGTTTAATGCAAAGTTTCCAATGAGATCGTTTCCCATGCTATCTTCACCTTCCACTCCAGCGCGTTATCCCTCAACTGTGATGAGTAGCGATGCTCATGGACCAAGCAACTAGTTGGGCCATCTCCCTTTATTCTGTCGCGAGAATTTTTTTTTGTCGAGGATAGCATGGACTAGATAGATTATCAAATCATGAAATGGAATTCAAAATCAAGAGCACAGTTATCACATACCTTTGTATTTTGTCCTGGGACTCTCGCTGGCGAGGGCCCCGAGACGGAATGCGTGAGAGCATTAATTGGAGGTGGACTCCTGAGGTCCTTCCAGTCTCCAGCGCTATACAAGTAGCTGCTATCACGTCCAGCCTTTTGGAGCATTGTTCCAAGATCTCCGCAAATCTCTCGGGCATTTGCGCGGCGGTGGGCTCGCGTTTTGTCGGATGTTGGGAGCAGGTTCGTGGTCGTGCTCACTAGGAGTTTGTCTTTGGCCAGCTGAAGAAGATCATTGATTAAGTTAGGCTTGCTGCCTTTCCGACCCCGCAAAAAGTGGCCCATCCAGTGTTGTACGGTCTCTTCGAAGTTCCTAACCATCGCTCTAGTTCGGTCATTTATTCCGCCCGAAAACGCGGTATCAAATACTGAAGTATCCAGATCATCGTAGAATCTTTCCACATTGTTAAACCCAAGGAGCATCCAAATCACAAAGTCTAGAATAAGACATCCCATGAACCACATGCTCGCAATTTGTTGACTCTTGTATCTGTCGATATCCGCGAAGGCTAATTCTGGACACAGATACCGAGCGCTCTGAGTCTGACTCCGGGTCCTTCGCTTAATGGGTTCCCCTTCTGCGCCCCGCACTACAATCTGCAGGATTCCAAGCTCTTCAAGAGTTGAACCTTTAAACCTCAGTAGTTTTCTCGGGGTGATTTCGAAAACAGCCCTACGGCTATTTAGGACAACCATAGCGTCGCTTAATCCGCAAATCTGCTCAATCACCCCCTTGACCAGACATGCTTCTAGTTTCGGACTTGGATTCTGGGCCCAGAAGTCCTCTAGACAGCCACCATCCGCTCATTTGGACATGAAGTAGAGTTTGTTCCCAACTTCAAAACTGAGAAGGGGACACATGATGTGTGGATGCGCAAGAGAGTCATCTTGACTTAGTGCGATTAGTGCGTTGGCTGAGAACTCAAATGTGTCGTTTTTGGAACGTTTCTCATGTCTGAGAGCGAACCAGGGCCGTTCCGAATTCATCTTAAATTAGTTAGTTATCATGATCGTCATCTTAATTGAGTCATTCCAGGCAAATTACCGGATGATGCGGAAGAATTTGCTGATAATGCTCTTGCACTTAGACTTGATACAGATACCCAGTCTCTGTACTTGCATGCATTCTGCAAGCTGAAATTAGCAATAAACAGTGGCTGCTAAACTTATCGTGTTTATTCTTGCCCAGTATTGGGGCAAGAAATTCCCACTGTACCCAGCGAAATTAGCGTATTGTATCGGGCCCCCAAGGATGGTGACGAAAGGGATTTGAACAGTCGCAAGGTCTTTGACTCTCTTCGGTTTCAGTCTTCTCCTTTGACATTTCTTCAACAGTCTCGTCCCACATTCCTGGCTTCTAAATGTTGGCAAGGAATTGTCGTGAAATTTGTGACGTTGAAAAGGTTCCATTGTACGGAGCAGATTGTATCCAGTAATTCCACATCGAAGGGCAATAGCGAATAACTTCTTAGCACACTGGTATATGAATTCGACTATTTTGGGACTCGGATCGGGTAACACCATCTCGATATTTCGAGCCACTAACAGGGCCGAAAGCTTGTCCTCCGGATCTGGCAAGAATTGCTGATCCGGATGGCCTACATATCTGATCTCAACCATAAGCTTCATAATTTCATATTGAAGGTTGACACCTTTATAGGTCTCGTTAATGCTGGTGTTAGGGTCCCTTTAAAAGACTTGGTGGCTTCCATAACTTCAAGCTCTTCACTTTCAGCAAATAAAGGTCACTGTAGGATTGTTGCTGAATTATCGCCTGGGTTGCTAGTGTTAAACAATGTAACTTGAATTTAAACCTCAAGATCGAGAGAAGGGTTCGTCATTAGTAAGCTGATAGGCTGGCTTGTGGCTTGCCACGTCAGCACACATATTGTGTAATCTCAAGTATTTTCGGCACGCAAGAAGCAATCGAAATTAAAATTCTGCAATATTGAGTTCTGTTAAAACTTTAAGTAGGTGACCAAAGGTGACACCGTAATGCAATGATTAACTAGCACAAATTTCCTTCTCCTATCATCTTCTCCAAGAATGAGGCAGACAACTGTTCGTGCGGTGAAGTTTCATCCTCTGGGATATTAAAGAATCGAAAGAAAAGTTGTTCCATGGGAATGAAATGCTTGCGATCGAATGATTGGTAAATGATCTCCAACGTCAGTTCAGGACCGAGATTGTGTGGCAACCAGAAAGCCACAACAGAGGAGTCTCGATTGCCAGTCGATGGTTTGGCAAGTCCAGCCGATAGATTCCTAACCAATTTCTTCTCCTTTGGCCATAGCCTCTCCGCTTTTTGACGATCAAGGGAACCAAATTCTGCAAGACCCTCAATTCTCTCCAGAATCAGATCGAAATCCTTAACGACAGCCCCACGAACTATCAAGGTAGCTAGCCACCACAACGGAGTTGTATATCCCGGCACTTCTTCAAAGAAAGTATCAAATCCAAAGCTGTCTGCCCAATCCCGTCCTGCATATTTCTTAATCTCGCTAAAGCAGCCTAGAACTGCCACTAGACTAGCAATATCTTTGTCGTCGTTTCTGCCATCTAGAGCTATGGGAGATTGTAATCCTTCAAACGTTACCAAGCACAGGTCATTCAGGTACAAAAAGACAGCAAAGAAGCTGCTTTGGATTCTGGCCCTCAATTCTAAAGCCTTCAGGATGTCGCCAATTTTGGAGCGTGGGCCTTTTTGATTCTGGTTGAGAACTCTACTCATTCTGGCCCAGAGTTCAGCGTCACCCTGTAGGTAAGCATGGCCGTCATCTGATTTTTGAACTTCTGCTTTGAACAGGTCTTCGACGTCCCTGTGGCAGTTCCCAAACCCCCATTCGTCGATGTCGTCGGTGCTTTGTTGAAGTACAATCTGGTACTTGGACTCTTGCCTCAAGAAGCGAGAGGATGGTGTCGGATCCCGAGGAAAATCGACATAATCAAAGTGGAGGACTTGCTGAAGGTTGAGACTTGCTTGTCGTGCCGTATCGCCGTCCATTTGTGGGTTACTCTTTGCTTGGTCAGGCTCGGGATTTGTGTGGACATTTGCCGTTAAATCTTGCCCGAGTGTCGCCAGTTTAGGTCCAATTCCGTCCAGGTTCAGCTTTCCAAGGGACTTTATTATAACATCCATAAAATAAGAGGATCTAAAACGACCACTCGGCGAAAGACCTTTGACCCATCCTACCATACCGTTTCCGGAAGAACTCTGGCTGGGCCCAGCTGCAGCAATAATGAGGCGGTTCTGCTGGTCTTCGGCTGAAAATGCTCTACAGATGCCCCCGCTCCCGCAAGCATTCGTCACAAAATTAACTTGGACACCGTCCTTAAATTTCTTCATAATGTCACGTAGGTGACTTGGCTCCAACCAACTCGTACCCAATTGTAATGTTCCCTGGCTCTCTCCAGGTGAGGGATCTCCATGTGCAATCATGATAATATTGATTACGTCGCCAGATTCTGCAGACGCTGCTGTCTCATGCATCCATGTCTCAAATTTTCCCAACACCTCGCCCGCCCCAAGTTTTACATATTCATCCTGCCTGTGCAGGGCGTGGAACCTTGAGTATACAATTTTCTCTTCGTGTATACTTCGGATTTTGATATCATCAAAGTCTTTGCCGCCAATGCAATATTCCGCGAGGTCGATAGTCGACCAAAAACACTCTTTTTCATGAAGGCCCATGAGATTCAAGAAATACTTCATCCCCGCGAAGTCCACAATCATAAAGTCGCTTTTGTAGCTTTTGGGAACCGCGAGAATGACTTTAAAGTACGTCTTTGGGGTACGGTTTTGCGAATTGACACTGATTTTGCTGGGGCTGCCGGATAACTTTTTGAATGGCTCGCGACTCTTGCCTCCTTTGGTGAGTTTTTGTAACTTGTTGGGGGATTTCTGGGGCTTCATTTTGTCGATGGGTCCTTGGTAATTCGATAGGAGGCACAAGAGCAAAGGAAGGACCGTCAGGAATATTGTAGGGTGAAGTACGAAATAATTAGCCGAAGATTGCTACTAGAACTGAAAGCCGCCAAAAATTTGTGGGGGGCTTGTACGTCACGTGTCTATTCAAGACAGACTAAAGTACTACTAGTCTAAGTTTCTTCGTCGCAACGAAAGCCTCATGGTGGGAGATTTTTGGGCTCAACGAGAGCCAGAATATGCCGAAGGAGGCGCGAAGAGGAAAGGGGGTCAGTATGAGTGGTTGACTAAGGCGCAAAGTGTAAACTGTGTTCGCAAAATGGGCACCAAAGGTGGTTTAAATATAAGTATAATCACCTGGGTGTGAGGCTGAAATCCGGATACCTAGAGCAGGGAAGCTTATTGACTGTTCGATGTTCAGGAATATAGCAGGCAATGGAGCAGACTCCTTCTGGACCAGTGTTGGCCTTTGATTAATGGAAAGTTTCCCCGGGAAATATTTGCACTGCGAGGGGGATTTGTTAAAGTTTCTTCCCTTTAGATGATTGTGGGAAGTTATCTTCGATTAAAATACAAATTAGGCGTTTCATATCTTTTGTCTCGTATAGTTATTCTTACACAGCGTATTAGAGCTGTTGTGATATTGTACTGGTGCCTTCAGTACCTCGCCTTCCTATTGCGGGATGACTTCTTACAGCTGCCATTGCTCGTTCCCCAAGCCAATAGTATTTCTTTCGCGCATGCCTACTTTTCCGTTTCTTTCTTAAAACATGAACTCCATCTTCTTCTTCAAAACCTCGATACCCGAATGCTGAATTGGCAGGAAAGTTAGCGTCAAGCTCAGAACGCACATGGAAAATGGCGTCTCAACCACATCTACAAATCTTTCAAACCGGCTACGATGCGGGATCAAGTTTCACCGTTTTCCCTCTATTGCCAAAAGAGCTACGCCTAAAGATATGGAAACATTCGTTAAAGCTCCGGAGGATCATCAGACTGCGGTTACAACCATGGTCCGACTACCCACCAGCCGAGGCTAGGCAGGGAGCGGTTTCGAGGGAGTTTGCGATCCCCAATCCCAAAAGCTACCATATCTTCGTTCACGGCCACCAAGTCCTCAGCAGACTTTTCCACGTTTCTGCAGAATCAAGATCAGCAGCTCTATTATTCTACCGCGTGCACATCCCCTGCGAGATAATATCCGCAGGAGATTCCAGCCTTGGCCCGACGACTTTGTACTTCAACCCTGAGTATGATTTCCTCTATATACTTCCAACCAGGCCAGTACAAGCATTGATCGACTTCTTGTATGATTTAAAAGCAGTTTATGACCCTCGGCGTATTGGCCTGCTAAATCGAGCCATGCAACTCCAGAATTTGGGGAGGGGATTGCAAGCACTGCAGCCTTCAGATCTCGATCCAGAAAAGAGAACTTCCTTCATAGAGACGCTATCTCAACTTCACGAATTCTTTTTCATAAGTAGTCCAAATGGCGGACGGCAAGTAGAATGGCCACAGAGTGGTTTGAGCGAGAACGACGTCTTCAACCGGTCTCTGCCCATCAGCGCACCATCCAGTGCATTCGAGCGCTTACCGAGAGATCCAAGAAACATCGAAGCTGATTTGACGAGAGTCTTCGTGATTGGTAGTGATCCCCGACTCATGGTCACAAGGTGGTACCGGCTACTCGCGAAATGGGATATCCATGCACCGAACATTAAGTACAAGCTCAGTCTCTCTTTTCGTCCCCCCAAAGAGAGCACGATATACGACTTTGAAGACGCACATGAATTCTTGCGGAAAGAAGATGAAGAGTGGACGGCAACGAAGAATATGTACCGGGAGTGGAGAATTGAGCGCTTCAAGGATGATCCGGCAGGAGCGGGAGGTGTGTGTGAGGATTTGGAGATTGTTGCTAGGCCTGCGGTGGGGTTTTGGTTGTTTCCTCTTGAGGCCTTGGGACCCATGAGGAAGGAGGGAGAGGAAGTGCGCCCTGGATTTAGATATAAGCCGAAACGAATTTTGGATTTGAGGGAGCACTGGCCTGAATTGTGTTTGTTGGATTTGTATTAGGAAGTCAGGACTTTCCGTTCCATAATCGCTCACGAGCTGTAAAGGAGCGGCTCGCTAAGTCCCTCTAAGCTTTCAGCGAAGGGGTCGCTAAATTGGGTGGCCTGAGCCTGAAGTTTAGCGACTGACACGCTGAAAATATAGCCACTCCGCTGAGTCCCCGAATACCCCAAATCATCCAAATCCTTCGCTTTTACCTTCCCAACAGAATGTATCAAACCTTGAGAAACCTCGGACAGACGAAATTGGGAAATTCGTTTGATCATACCAAGATATCGAATCAGGTTTCGTGCTCCGATATTCTCTTCTTTTGGCATGTGGACAAAGCTAGTAGAAGGAAGCGATGGAGGCAGTGGGCGCCGACTCCCCAAAATCCTCAGCAGTATCTCAACATCAATGCCAAGCTCAGAATTCTCGAAAAGCTAAGAAACATAGAATATTACAAATATCTCGGCTCCCACAATTGAATAGAGGCTAATTGTTCTGCTAAAATCTCCCAATTTGTATTGCGGAATGATTTTCACCCCCGACTCCCGGCGCCGAGCCCGACTCGGCGGACGAAGTAATAGGTATATAAAAACACTTTCCTCGCTGCCTTCACACTGCAATCATCTTCTCTGAACAAAACAACAGCTCTCGAATAACCCAGAAACTCAACATCCCCAAAAAATGCATTTCTTCATCACCGGCGCAACAGGCTACATCGGCAGCGCCTGCACCGAATTAGCCATCAAAAAAGGCCACACCGTCACCGGCCTCTCCCGCAACGACAGCGGAGATGCAAAACTAAAAGCCCTGGGCGCAACACCCATCCGCGGCTCCCTAAGCACATTCTCCGTCCTCACCGCAGAAGCCGCCAAAGCAGATGCGGTGCTACACTGTGCATTCATCCACGACTTCACCAACTCCTGGGACGCAGTCCTAAAAGCAGATTGCGATGCCGTGTCCGCTCTAGCTTCCGGTTTGAAGGGGAGTGGCAAGGCCCTCGTGGTTAGTTCTGGTTCTGGGGGGAGAGTGCCTGATCCGAAAGGAGGGGAGGTTGATGAAACTGCTGGTGTGGATCCGGAGTTTCCGTTGAAGGGACGCGGTGATGCTGAGGATTTCGCATTGAGGAAAGGGAAGGAAGAGGGGGTTAGGGTTAGTGTTATTAGGGTAGCGCCGTTTGCGTATGGGAGGGGCGGAAGTAGTTTTATTCCGTGGCTGATGGCGAAAGCTGTGGCTAGGGGAGAAAGTTTGTTTGTTGGGGACGGAAGGAATCATGTTACGGGCGTCCATATTGATGATTTGGCGGAATTGTATTTGTTGGTTGCGGAGAAGGGGAAGGAGGGGTTTTATAATGGGACGAATGAGACGCAGAGGACGGCGAGGGAGTTGGCGGAGGCAATTGGGGAGGTGTGTGGGGTGAAGACGACGGGGGTGGAGAGAGAGGAAGCGGGGAAGGAAGATAATTTGGGGATGGTGTTGGCGCTGTTTTTGGGGATGGAGTGTAGGAGTAGTAGTAGGAAGGCGAGGGAGGAGTTGGGGTGGAGCCCGAAGGGGGTCGATATGATTAGTGACGTTTCGAAGGGGTCGTATAAGGAGGCTGCGGCGAAGCTGAAGCAGAAGTGAGGGCATTTAGTGCCGGGGGATTTTGGGTTAGAAGTATATATCGACAGTTTATTAGTATATTCTTGAAAGAAGAAATAACAGATCTAGACTAGACTGTTGGGCTGTCCAGCATGGAAATTTCGATAGACCAGGAGGCAAGGCGCAAACCAACGACCCCTGGAGATGCCAGTGAAGATCACACCCAACATGTAAGCTTAAGCACAAAACAACCGTATCCAATATATAAATCTCCCTACCACGCCAACTTGATTGACCCGCATGTGCACTGAACTCCAGCCACTTGTCCTCTCACCTCGGCAGATGGTCAACTGCGTACTTCGAGTTGCAAGTTCCCCTACACTTATACGACTCGCTGGAAGGTCCTGGATTCCACGCGAATCTCGTCAAATGAGTATAATTCTGGTCAGGCAAACCTTTGCTGTCAAATTTGCAAGTTCTTGGAAAAGTTACCGTCTCGAACTTCGAGAAAGGCTCACTGGATTCAAATCAAACGAATGGTATCTGGCCTGATTGAAGCTATCACTTCTTGACCAACGACAGATGATGAGGCGCAAAAGAGTAAGCAGCACGTGCAGCATGCGAGAAATAGGGTATTGAACTGGCACGAATGATTCATTTAGAGGATGAGAGCTAGCACACAAGTTGCAGCTGGGTATGCGGGTATATCTACTTCTCGTCCTTGGTCAGGGTTTCCCTGCAGGCTTTCCAAACTGACTACAATCTGGGTCAACATGTGTAGTTCCGTTTCCGAAGAGGAATCAGGTTGATGGAATGAAGATGTGCTGGTCTGATGTGAATCATATGAAGTGTGTGAAGATTTAAGATTATTTAGGAAAATGTAAATGTTTGCTGTCAAGGATTCGCTTGCTGTCAAAGCTTTACGATGAAATTACCAAAGACAAATGGTTATGTAATCAATTTATTGAAGGAAGCTCTACTATAGTAATGAGACGGACTTGTGGTCTATTTACTGTGGAAAGCACAATACCTAACGGACCTGGGGGGGCTGATACACGAAGAAAGAAGGGTAAATGGCTAGGCTGCAGTTGTTATAAGAAAATGATGCAGAGTATGTCCTCGGAGTAGGAGTAAGACATAGGAAGTAGTCAACGTCATCAGCCGTGACGTGATTTGATGTGATTAACTGGCGGCTGTACCCGGACCGCCCTTGGAAAACGTGGTAGAAAGTTCCGAAGCTAAGAAGCCGCCAGTTGTAGGAGCTTTGAATGATGGCTTTTCAAGGCTCCCCACGAAATGGTTTCGGGCACCTCCAAGTACTCTGGCGATTTAAGAAGAGTAAATTTCGGAGCAATTGTATAGACAAGGGGAATGGGCGCGTGCAGCTTAAAATAGCGCATAATATAATTAAAAGGTGAAGATTATCGGCGCCCAAAGATCTCCTGAAGAAACGCCTTACTGGAAAATAAATCCCTTCAAAGATGTCATCAGATTAGATCAAGTTACAATCCTCAATAACCACACTACCCAACTAGGAACCATCGCGCTTTGCAACGGAGGCTTCGGACTCGAGTAGCTGCAAATGCATTGAGTGGCTTCGGATAAGCTCTTTGTTATCATCATTCAACATCAGGGATACAGATAGAGTTTTTCTTTGCTGAAAACAGAAGGAAAGAGGGGCATGGCGGGGTACTTTTTGCAGGTCCCGAAGAAGACGCGACGAACTTGTAAAAAGACAAATAGAAATATCCCAAGGCAGTAATCGAGAGAAATGAGACTGTATTGATGGAATGGAATGGGAAAAATGAAATAGGCAGCAATAAGGCTGTGGTTGAAGTAGATTAGAAGCCGAAGATCGCGAGGCTGACGCGTTTAGATCTGAACAGGTGTAAGCTGACGCGCTGCAAACGGGCAGAGGCTGCCACAACGTGAAATAAACCATAACTGAAGAATACGCACAGCAACATAACAAATACATCTCATCCACAGCAGTGTATCTTCATCCCCTTCTTCAGCGGGATGTGTCATGGGCAACAAGAGGTGTTTGAATTAATGTCGTCAAGATCAACCTGGCTAAGGGGAAATTTCTACGCCCGCACTAGACCGTTTGCGTCGTAGCCCTTTAACATCCCTGCGCTGCTGTTTCCGCTACAAATAAGGGCTCTTCCGCGCCCCAAAATCTGAAAAATCTGCACGAAACTCGCCAAAGTGTGAGACTCGACCCGCCCAATCATCCACCAACCAGAGTGCTGTAAATTGATTACTCAGCCCCTGCAGTATTCAGTCGGAGCCCGGAAAATCACCCCAGGCCGATCATCCAATCAATCTCTCACCGCCCAGTCGCGCTTGTGGGTCCTGCCCTGCAATCGAGGGGTTGTTTAGTTCACTGGGACGAGAGTGAGAGCGAAGAGTGAAGGAGCGAAGTGAGGATATAATATCCTTTCGCTGCCCCTCCCTGCCTGGGACTGGGCACAGCAGACCAGCAACAAATCTCTGGCTGCCTACAACAAACTCCAAGCCAATATATACGAACGCATCGTCGATTCTCTATATTGCGGTTCCACTTGCACCGGCCAAGTAATCCGGGCCCAGTATCACCACTGCATTAGCCCTGCATACGCCCACCGCCTTCTGGCAGTAAAAAAGCAATGGACAGTACATATGCACCGCAATCCCCGGACCTGTCTGGATTTCTCCCTTCTCCCAACAAGCAGACCACGCCATACAATCACAATCACAATCACAATCACAGCCATAATACGACATCTACCTCGTACGCGCCGCGATCTCCAAATCTGCCTCCTTCATTCACCACAAGCAGCGCGCCTCAAGTCCACCAGCACAACCAGAACCTGCACGCGTACACGCATAACAGCAATAACCAGATCCCCACCTTTGGCGGCATCGACGACTACACAGGCAGCACCTCCCAATACATGCCCCCGATCCCCGCTCTGCCACCCTCGCATTCCTTCGACGCGATCCCAACCCAAGGCGCGCCGCCGTACTTCGGGCAACAGTCCCAAGCCCAACTACAAGCACAACACATAAACCCCGAACCATCATTCAATCCTCCACATCTACAATCCCAAATCCCAATCAAATCCGAACCCAGCTCTAGCACCAACATGTCCTCCACCACCCGCGCACCCCGCAAGGGCGGTGCCTCGAGCAGCGGTGGGCCCCCAGCTCCTTACAAAGACCCGAATCCCACACACATCGAAATCCGCACCAAGTTCCCGGTTGCACGCATAAAACGCATCATGCAAGCGGACGAAGAAGTCGGGAAAGTAGCACAAGTCACGCCTGTCGCTGTCTCCAAGGCTTTAGAGCTTTTCATGATTGCGTTGGTTACAGGAGCAGCGGAGAAGGCAAAGGAGAAGGGGGGAAAGAGGGTAACGGCACAGCATTTGAAGAGTGTGGTTATGGAGCGAACGGAGGAATTTGATTTTTTGGCTGAGATTGTGGGGAAGGTTGCTGAGGGGCAGGAGGGCGCGGGTGGGGAAGCGAGGAAGAGGAAGGGGAGTGAGAGTGAGGAGGAGATGGAGGAGCAGGGTCCGAAGAAGAGGAAGGGGAAGGGGAGAAGGAAGAAGGAGGAGTAGGATTCGGTTTTAGGGCTTTTACACGGATTATGTGGGGTTTACAACGGCGTTTGTGGTGTTTTAGTGTTGTGGCATCATACATGGGGAATCAATTGATTGAGTACTTTTCCTACCTCGCTGCAACTCTTCTTGCTCTTGCTCTTTACATGTGCCCTGATGTTTTTTGAATCTTCATCTCGTCTTCCTCCGGTAAGACTCGTTCCCAAGCAGACAGCTATAAAGCCCCAACCTCTGCATCTAAGACCACGCAAACCAGAAAAACAAATCCCTCAAGGATGTCCTCATGTGAATTCGCGGCTATCTACTACATATGTCCACCGCAGAACTCAAGCATATATCTTCGCCTCACTTCCAGCTTTTAACAACCGCATTTACGCGTCTTCGAAATTCCTGCCGAGCGTATGCTTTGCGTCAAGAATTCTTCACATTCATTATTCTCATATCTGTTCATAGTCACGAAGATACTCTTCGAGCTACACGATGGAAATCGCTGGAATCTGGATGAATCATTCGTAGAATGGTTGAGTAGAAAGGCAGAAAGGTCTCTTCCCTCACGTTGTTTTCGGCAGTTTGTCCCAATGTGTGGTCTCCCGTTCGATATCCCGGGATTCCGCTTTTATAATTTTCATTCCTTCTCGACTAGCAAAGTCATTTCTGTAATTCATTCACTTTTCTCATACCAGCGCAGGACGGTATGCTGGACAGGGGAAGGGTATATAAACCCAACCACTCCCCAGCAGATCCCCACCAAACGAATCGTACGCGAAGTACAATAAGCTCAACACTTCGTCCGAGGTGGGCAATTTATAGTGCTCTCGTGGCATTTTGTCTTGTCTTGTGAGTTACATAGAAGGTTTTGACGTTCATTCGATGGCTTATTACTTAGCTTTTGTGGAATTTTGCATTTGCTGTTGGGGAGTCATTTGCTGTCGAGGATTACTTCCGTTCGTTTCCATCACTTTCGTTATCCAGACACCCAATTCAACCTTGCTCCACAGATCATCCAAAAAAAGACGCAAACATCCATCTTTCCCCTGGAGCCAGAGATATTTCTTCCCCTCTCCGTGACTCAGAGAGGTGTAAAAAGCACCGAAACTTGCTGAATCCCATCGTACGATTGAGAAATTTATATGCAGATACTGGACGGGTCTACTCGTTACAGTGACTTAGATTTGCTAAGTTCATTGTTTTTTTTTTTTCAACTTTTGATTCGCCGATTGAGCGACCTTCTCGGTAGATGTATATAAATCCCTCCGCTCAAAAGAATGCTACCAGTGCTAAAGTCGGAACCGGGACTATTGTTTCGATATAGTACCACGGCACTTTGATACTTTGGTATGACATTAGGTGTACTTCCTCCGTCGCGGATTTCTGATCTGAGGGTAGCAATCGATCCAAAAGGGAAATAGCCAAAATAGTAACTGGATTCGAGTGAATCTTTGATTTTGCTGTCAAAGTCGTTTTGTTGTCAATATCCATCCACATCTCTTCGTCGCTTTCCCACGATCCCATGCAGTGGATTGAAACAGAAGGATTTGGACTAGGGAATGTCCGCAGTCAATGCGGTGCATGTTCCTAAGTCTCCAACACACATGCAAGTCTCTCCCCCTTACGGCTCGTAATTTACTCGTCTTCCGTTATTATGATAATTGGGAGATTTATACGAAACTTGTAGGAGATTGGTGGATTCACTTGCAGCACGGCTTGGGAAGCGTGAGGGAGAGGGTAGTGGTATTTGTATGAGGGGCGTAGGGATATATTCCGGGACGTTATGGAGAACTCGAAATTGTACGTCTAGGAGAGCTTATGGAGTAGAATAGGAGAGACGCGGGGTGGGTCTTGATGGCCATCACTTTTTAGATGACATACTGGCTGCTGATTGTCTCGTGGGGTGAATTTTTCGTGGTCCATCAAGGTTAAAGAAATGCAAAAAATGCCAAAAGAGGATTTTTTTGGTTTTTGGATACGAATAGTGCTTGCTTCGCCAGGCCGAGAGCGGTACGAGTTCAGAGCCCAACTGGACGGGGATTTACTTCTCATATCTTAAGGGTCATTGATATTGGGCACCGCGCTCTCGACAGCACTGTACCACATGATATATTTGAATGAGGTTCTGCTTATTTGAAACTTGTAGATTTGTTTAATTGTACTGACGGGCAAATTGACCCGAGATTCCTCCGGTACACTGTCACGTATGTCTTTGCTGTCAAAACTTCCGCATCTCTTCTGTTTTCTTTCATATTTTGAATCGTGAACTACCAGGTGGGAAGGCAGCAATAGCCTCAAGGCATCCCCCCCCC
>Ga0247778_1000945_pt1 | contig 18634 bp, 18 predicted proteins | sample UWRJL049202B5_FD_179939 | JGI IMG/M metagenome (GOLD analysis project Ga0247778, IMG submission 179939) | Plant litter microbial communities from Arlington Agricultural Research Station in Wisconsin, United States - UWRJ-L049-202B-5 | ecosystem: Environmental > Terrestrial > Plant litter >... | reverse complement strand
CGAGCATATGAATGGGACCGGACCAGCCTTGGCGCTATCAGCGGCTGGCCACAGAGCCTCATCACCTCCGTGAACCTGATCCTTCAGTCACCGGTGCCGATGGTTATGCTGTGGGACCGCAGCGGCATCATGATCTACAACGACGCATATGCGGTGTTCGCCGGCGGTCGACACCCGGCACTGCTTGGCTCCAGCGTGGCAGATGGCTGGCCGGAGGTGGCAGATTTTAATGCCAATGTCATGAAACACGCCATGCAGGGCAAAGCGCTCTCCTACAAAGATCAACAGCTCACGCTCAACCGCAACAACGAACCCGAGGAGGTCTGGATGGATCTGAATTACAGCCCCATCATAGATGAGAAGGGCAAGCCGGGCGGTGTGCTGTCCATAGTCGTGGAAACGACGCAGCAGGTACTCAGCCTGCGGCGCGCCGAAGAGCTCAATGCGCAGCTGGAAGCGGTGTTCGACAGCCTGCCGGACGGACTATATATAGCGAGAGATGCTAAAATCACCCGTATCAACCAGCGAGGCGCCGAGGCTCTGGGCTTTCGCAGACCAGAAGACGTCCCGCGTGACCTCAAAGAACTCTACCGATTGCTGACGGTGAACCAGCTGCGGGGCGGCAAGGAACTGCACTATCAGGACAGCACGCTCGGCCACGCGCTCAAAGGCAGATCCATCCAGCACGTAGGCGTGCAGGTCACCAACCCGATTACCGGCAAAAAACAGATCATCCGGACCGCCGGTGCGCCCATTCGCGACAAGAACGGCATGGTCATCGGGGCGGTAGCCATCAATAACGACCTGACCGAGCAGTACGCCATGCAGGAAAAGATACAGAAAGAAGTCCTGCAGCGCAAACTGCTCGCCCAGAAGGCTAAGCTGCTCAAGCAACAGAACATTGAGCTCACCAAACTCAACGCCACCAAGAACGAATTCATAGCCCTCACATCCCACCAGCTACGTACACCCGCCACCGGTGTAAAACAATACGTGGCCATGCTGCTGCAGGGCTATGCAGGCCCGATCACCCCCGAACAGGAACAGTTCCTGGAGCGGGCATATGAAAGCAACGAGCGGCAGCTGCATATCATCGAGGATATCCTGCGCGTCGCAAAAGTGGATATGGGGAAAACGCTTATCGACAAAAAACCGCAGGACATGCTGAGCCTGGTGCAGAATGTGCTCGGCGAACAGGCCGACCGGTTTACTGAACACCAGCAGAAAGTGGTAACGGATTTTCCATCCCAACCGGTTCTGGCCGATATCGACGCCGCCCAGCTACACATGGCCATCGGCAATATCATCGACAACGCCATCAAATACACGGCCGATGGCAAGCAGATCACGGTACGCCTGAAACAGCTTAAGAAGGATGTGGAACTACAGATTACCGACCAAGGTGTCGGCATCGCCAAGGCTGACCAGGACAAGCTGTTCCAGAAGTTTTCGCGCATACCCAATCCGCGTTCCATCCTGGTGGGTGGCACCGGACTAGGGCTGTACTGGACCAAGCGGATCATCCAGCTGCACGGCGGAACGATCGATGTCTCGTCACAGCCGGGCAAGGGCACCACGTTCACTATCCAGCTTCCACTGGCTTAGGCGGCAGGACCGTAGCGTAAGCAGCGGATAAGGACGGCCCGTGCTGATAGAACGGTCAAGACGCGGTATAATAGCGATAATAACCATAACCAGTTCAAAAAAGGACGACAGGCAATGACCAAACCAGATCTATACAAAACAGTGACCGGCGGCTCAAAGCACAAGGCTAACGCCAAAGCGGCACTGCTTGGCCTGATTGTAATTGCCGTCGTGGCAGTGCTAGTGGGAGCGGGTTTCGCGGTGTTCCACGATAAATCATCGGATAAAAAGCCTTCTGCCGGTGTCGCCAAAACAACCCCCCACGACAACACCAGCCCGTCCGCGCAAACGGAGACTTCCAATATCGTAAACAGCGACACGCCGCCGGTAACCAACGCCCTACTTACTACGCGCAGTTACGCCTCACTTGGCCAATACCTGGCGGATCCAAGCGGTGCAGCACTCTACGTGTATGACAAAGACACCTCGGGCGTCAGCAACTGTACGGCCACCTGCGTGGAAAGCTGGCCGATCTATCAAGATACCGGCGCGACCACCGGTCTGCCAGAAAATGTCGCTGCCATCAAGCGTGCCGACACCGGCACATACCAGTACACCTACAAAGGTGCACCACTGTACTACTATGCAGGTGATGCAGGCGTGGAGGGCAGCGTTACCGGCAACGGTCTGAATGGCTTCAAGGTGGTAAAACCCTAGTCCACACCCACCTCTTTGCCGGAAACCACGGCCGGATGTCAGGGAACTCCCAAAATTACATACTGATGCTATACTGACAACATATGGCAATATACAACTGGCACACCAAGGCAAAAGAACAGCTGACAATCGGCCAACGGGCCGCCGACAAAGTGCGTAACGGCATGGGCAGCTGGACATTCGTGTTCATTTTCGTAGGGTTTTTGGCAGTCTGGGCCGTGCTGAATACGGTCGACGGCTGGCATCACTGGGATAAATATCCGTTTATCCTGCTCAACCTGTTCCTGTCCATGTTGGCCGCCCTGCAGGGAGCGATCCTGCTCATCGCCGCCAAGCGCCAGGATGCGATTGCCGCCGCCATGGCCGAGCACGATTACCAGACCAACCTGCGGGCCAAAAGCGAGATCGAGCTGCTCATGAAAATCAACGAAGAGCAGCTGGTAATCATCAAAGAGCTCCGTAACAAAATCAAGTAGCGGCAGAGTCCGCAGCAAACACCCAGCCGTCCCGCGGTATAGTACGCCAGCGAAGCAAGTTCGCAGTCCCCGGCAAAACCGGGGTATACTACTATAGTTTTAACGGAGGATATAGGTGCCAGACAACAGCAATACACCCCACGGCGGCGAACTTATCAATCTACTGGTGTCCGAGGCGCGGCGGCGGGAACTGCAGGATATCTCAAAAGACTGGACCAGTCTGGACCTGAATCAGCGGCAATTATGCGATCTGGAACTGCTCATGAGCGGCGGTTTTTCACCCCTGACTTCATTCATGGGCGAGGCTGACTACACCAGTGTGCTGCAGGACATGCGGCTCGCCAGTGGAGCGGTCTGGACCATGCCGATCAACCTGGACGTGTCGGAATCATTTGCGGCCGGCCTCAAAACGGGGCAGTCGATCGCGCTGCGGGACCGCGAGGGCGTGATGCTGGCGGCGCTGACCATCTCAGAGATTTATACACCAGACCTTACTGCTGAGGCGCAAGCCGTCTATGGCACGACCGACCTAGCTCATCCCGGTGTCCGCTATCTGCTGGAGCAAGCCGGCACACGCTATATCAGCGGCAAACTGGAAGGCTTGCAGCTGCCGATGCACTACGATTTTACGGAGATGCGGCACACGCCTGTAGAACTCCGAGCCGTACTTGCCAAGCGCGGCTGGAGCAAGACCGTGGCGTTCCAAACGCGCAACCCCATGCACCGGGCGCACGTGGAGCTCACCCTGTGCGCGGCGCGCGAAAATGAGGCCAATCTGCTCATCCAGCCGGTCGTGGGCATGACCAAGCCGGGTGACATCGACCATTTTACCCGTGTGCGTGTCTACAAAGCGCTTGCAAGCCGTTTTCCATCAAACACCACCATGATATCGCTCTTGCCGCTCGCCATGCGGATGGCCGGCCCGCGTGAGGCTGTGTGGCACGCCATTATCCGCAAAAACTACGGTGCCAGCCACTTTATCGTTGGCCGTGACCATGCCGGGCCGGGCAAGGGCAGTGATGGGAATGATTTTTACGGCCCATACGATGCGCAAGCTCTGGTCGAAAAGTTCGCCCGGGAGATCGGCATCGCCGTAGTGCCGTTCAAGATGATGGTATACGTGCCATCCCGCGATACCTACATGCCCATCGACACCGTTCCGGAAGGCCTGGAGACGGCCAGCATATCCGGCACCGAACAGCGCGAGCGCCTGCGTGCCGGTAAGCCGCTGCCCGAATGGTTCACCTACCCCGAAGTAGCCGCCGAGCTGTATCGCACCACGCCACCACGCACCCGGCAGGGCTTTACGGTGTTCTTTACCGGCCTGAGCGGCAGCGGCAAATCCACCATCGCCAATGTGCTCATCACCAAACTGCTGGAGTTGGGCGGGCGGAATGTGACCTTACTGGACGGCGATGAGATCCGCAAACACCTGTCCAGCGAGCTGGGTTTCAGCAAAGAACACCGCGATATCAATATCCGGCGCATCGGCTTTGTCGCCAGCGAGATCGCTAAGCACGGCGGTATCGCCATATGTGCTCCGATCGCGCCGTATGACGCCACGCGCAAAGCCGTGCGCACCCTGGTAGAAGCCGAAGGCGGCGGGTTCGTACTAGCCCACGTAAACACCCCGCTGGAGGTCTGCGAACAACGCGACCGCAAGGGCTTGTACAAGAAGGCCCGAGCAGGGGAGATAAAAGAATTCACGGGCATATCCGACCCCTACGAAGTACCGGAGGACGCCGATATTACTCTCGACACCACCAAATATACCGTGGACGAGCTGGCCCAGCAGCTGCTACTGCACCTGGAACACGAAGGCTATATCGGGTCCGATACCAGCCGCTAAGGCATGTAGCAGACCCGCAATGATACCCTCTGTTTAATGCACTACCTGTCTTTTTGCCAGGCCGCAAGTATAGCTGGCAGGCTCACTAGCAACACGCCGATAATCGCAGCGACCCGGTTCATAAGATCGATCCTGACCGGTTCGGCATACTGCATAAAAGTACTGAGAACAGAAGGTGCACATAAGAACACCCCGAGTATGCCAATGAGGTATGCCCGTTCAAACACATGCTGCCGCACCACCTTTTGGCGGTCAGTAAGCGTGGTTTTCCGGAACCGCGGCCAGGACAGCCAATACGCGCCGTCTTGGAGCTTGTACAGGGAGTATGCGAACGCGATTTCAAACAGTAGGAACACACCACCCAGTTCTGCACGGCAAAAGTTGCTTGCCCGGCACCTACGGCGGCCGAATTGACATAGCCCCGCACAGAGCAGAAATACGCACCAAACGCACAGATACTTAGTAGCGCAGCGTTCCATTTTTGGATAGCATGCAGGGTTTCAGGCGGCAGATCGCTGTTTTTTAGGTGGCGTTTCAGGGTTACACGCATAATTAAGGACTATTATTGCATAGGTGCAACTAGTAAAACACCCGGCCAGTGGCCGGGTGTTTTAAGTAAACTGTAATCTAGCTTACACCATCTGGTGCTTGAACTTGCGGAGCTGTTTGGCTTCGAGGCGTTCCGCCCGCAGTTGCCAGGTGTTTTCGTAGGCATCGGAATCGAAATCTGCCATTGCAGACACCGATGTGGGTTTACTGATAATATTGAGTCGCTTCATAGTGTGCTACCAACTCCCTCTGTTACTTTACCTTGTACATTCGGCGGATGCTTTTTGCGAGCGGTTGCCTGGGTACATTTACAGATTAGTCGGTCGAGCTTATGGTTAGCTGCAAGAAATCTTACAGAGGTAGCTTCAGGTTGGGGACCACAGGGGGAAATGGAATTTATTGTGGTAAAAGCTAAAACATGATATCATGCGGCTACTAGAAAGCTGCGACTGTGCGCCGGGTAAAACCGTAGCACGATAAGGGTTCTAGGGTGTATTAGTAAACGGTTATTGAGGCGCAGCTAAGGCTTCCTTTAAAGAGACTTACCTCCAATTTGACCAGAGTAAAGGAAGCAGTTGCATTATGGCAACCAAACTTTTTGTCGGATCATTGCCTTGGGCAATCGACGATCAAGGGCTCGAAGACCTATTTAAGGAATTCGGCGCAGTATCATCAGCTAAGGTCATCATGGACCGCGAATCAGGCCGCTCAAAGGGCTTTGGCTTCGTCGAATTCGACGATGACAACGCCGCGCAAGAGGCTATGAAAGCTCTGAATGGCAAAGACCTTCAGGGTCGCACCATCGTAGTGAGCGAAGCTCGCCCACTCGAACCTCGTCCGCCACGTCGTGACTTCGACCGTGGTAACGGTGGTGGTGACAACCGCCGCAGCTACTAAATACGTACTGCAAAAATAAAACACCCTCCAGAGGCAACTCCGGGGGGTGTTTTATTTTTGCAGCAGAACTACAGCATTGATAAGGTATGCTATTCTGGAGAATATGAAACTATTTATCCAAATCCCCTGCCTGAACGAAGCAGAGACCCTGCCGCTGGTACTCAAGGACATCCCCAAGCGTATTCCGGGCATCAGCAGCATAGAAGTGCTAGTTATCAATGACGGCTCTACGGATGACACGGTCAAGGTGGCGAAAGCGCTTGGCGTAGGACACTTTGTGCAGCACACGGGCCGCCGCGGACTGGCACAGGCCTTTCGTGACGGCGTGCAATATGCACTGGAACAGGGCGCAGATATCATCGTAAATACCGACGGCGACAATCAATACCCCAGTGCTTCCATCACTGAACTGGTGCGTCCGATCGTGGACGGTACTGCAGACATCGTAATCGCCGACAGGCAAGTGCAGACCATAGCGCATTTTTCGCCGGCTAAAAAACTACTACAGCGACTAGGCACGCGAGTGCTCAATCTGGCAGCCGGAACCAACGTAGCCGATGCACCGAGCGGCTTCCGGGCCTATAGCCGTGAAGCGGCCATCAAAATCAACGTTGTAACGCAGTTCAGCTACACCATGGAGACAATCATCCAGGCAGGTAACAAGCGCATGGCTATTACCAGCGTACCGATTACGGTGAATCCGAAGACTCGTGAATCGCGCTTGTTTAACAGCTCTGCCGAGCATGTCATGAAATCAGGCATGGCTATTACGCGGGCGTTCATCATGTATCGTCCACTGACACTTTTTGCAACACTGGGCTGGTTTACGCTGTTAACGGGGCTGATACCCTTCGTGCGGTTTCTGTACTTCGTGAACCACCAGAATGGTACACACCACTTACAGTCACTTATTTTTGGCACCGTGCTGCTCACGGCGTCGTTCATCAGCTTCACGCTCGGCGTCATCGCGGACCTCATCCGCATCAACCGCACACTCATCGAAGAAAACCTGGAAATCACCAAGCGCCAACTTCTCAAAAAATAAGCTGGTGGAGCAAGCTTAGAATATACCCTTGCCGATAATGAACGGCCAGGCCGCGCTACGCACCACGCGGTTGACGGTGCGGACGGTGCCGTTATTCCACATCCAGGTGTCGCCGCTGCGGATGATGAACGTCATGGTGCCGCCGCCCTGCAGCAGGAACACACCGATTACCACGCTGGCAACCACCGATTTAAGCGTCGGCTTGGCACGCAGGATGTACGACCAGGCCAACCCGCCCAGTGCGAATATGAACGGCAGCAGGGGAATAAGGTAGCGGCCGTTGATTGCTACGGGCTGTCCGGTTTTCTTATAGGCGCTAAAACCGTCTATGAACAGCACCAACATGTAGCCCGTCACTATCCAGAACAGCAGCTGACGCATCGGCTGCCCGGCAAACAGAAGCCGGAACCGCAACACTATACCGACCAGCAACGCCGCCGCCAGAACGACAGCCAGACAGCTGACGACAAGCAAGGGTGGACTGGTAGCGTAATCGTAGTTGATAGCGAAGAACAGCCGGTACCACATGCCGTAGAACCAGTCACCGATATAGACAAATATGTTCGCGTGGAAATCGGCGGGCTTTTCCTGCGCGTAAATATGGTCGCGGCCGTACGGGCCGTACTGCACGCACTCATCCTGGCTGATCACGGCATCGCAGGCGGGCAGGGGATTGTGATAGGTAACGATATTCGCTACGTAGCGTTCGGCAAACAGGCCGAATGACAGCACCACGAACACCACTAGTACGACCTGCCGAATCCGGCTCAGTGTGCCGAACCCGGCCACAAGGCTGCGCAGCCCCGCTCGGCTGAGCATTTTTTGCCGCCAGGCATACCAGCCCGCAAACAGTACCACCGTTGCACAGATAGGCAAGAACGGATATTTGATGAGACACGACAAAAACAGCGTACCCAGCAGAAGTAACAAGGTTCGTGCATCCACTCGCCGTTCCCGCAGTCCTTCGATCAGCCGCATCGTGAGCAGCACCGTGAGCGCGATCGCCAAGAAAAACAGATTATCGTAATTGATGTGGGCTGCCAAGAATGGCACGACGGGTATCAGCACGAACACCGCGAGCAAGCTCGTGGTGAGCGCCCGGGAAACACCGATCGTCCGGACGATCCGCCAGTACAGGCTGAGGGCGAGCGCGAAGATAGCCACATTGATCAGCCGTAGTCCGATAATGATCGCGGTCTGATTGTTGGTCAGTGCCGAAAACAGCCGATACGGGAAGCTCATCAGCCAGTGATAGAGATAGGAGGGGTCGCGCACTACCGCCCCATATATGGCAGCGTCGTGCGGCTGCGCCGTAAAGAACGGCAGCCACTGCTGGGCATGGAGCTGTATCAGGCCGAAGTGATAATTCTCGTCAAATGCCATAGGGTACTGCGCGCTGAACACAAACCATAAGGCTTCTACCAAAAATAGCCCGAACAGTATACGCACAGCCATCCGGCTACTAAGCCAACGCGCTACTACCTGGCTGGCGTGCAAGATTTTGGCAGTCATTAGGTATCAGTATAGCAATTTTGCTGGGCCGAAGCTGGAGAAACTTACAGGCAGGCGCTGCACACTGCCCGCATGGTACACTTAAAACTATGCTTACCTATCTGCAGGCGATCATTTTGGGGATAGTACAGGGGGTGACCGAGCTCTTTCCTGTGTCTTCGCTGGGCCATGCGGTACTCATCGCGAACCTGTTTGATTGGGACAATCTGAGCAGCCAGCAGACGGCCGACCATTCTGCATTTTTGACATTGCTTATCATGATGCACGTGGCTACGGCCATCGCATTACTTATTTTTTACCGGAATCAATGGGTGCGGATCATCCGCGGATTCATACGCAGCGTGAAAACCCGTGAAATCCAGGCCGACAGCGATGCCAAACTGGCATGGCTGCTGATAGCCGCGACCATCCCGGCCGGACTTGCCGGCCTGCTGTTCGAGCATGCACTGCGGGCAGAATTCGCCACTGCATTCTTTGCAATCGTGTTTATCATCATCAACGGCATCATGCTGATAAAAGGCGACAAGCTAGTCGCCATCGCCGAGCTGAACCGCCCCCGGCAACGACGCACGGCCAGCGCACAAGCAGGCGACGAGCTCAATGTGGACAAGACGGCCCGCGTCGTAAGCGACCACCTGACGCTTGAACGGGCAGCCCTCATCGGCATCGCCCAGATCGGCGCGCTGTTCGCTGGCATATCCCGCTCGGGCATCACCATGCTTACCGCTCTGCGTAGCGGACTCGACCATCAGGATGCTGCCCGCTTTTCCTTTTTATTGGCAACGCCCATCATCCTTGCAGCTGGCATCTATAAACTGCCCACTGTGCTCAGCAGCAGTAATGACGGCATCCGCGGCCAGATCCTGGTGGGCAGTTTGCTTGCCGGCATCGGTGCATACATTTCAGTCCGCTTCCTGGATAAATATTTCCGCACCAGATCGCTCAAACCGTTCGGCTGGTATTGTATCGGTTTCGGCGTGTTCATGCTGCTGGTGAGCATTATCCGCGGAGCATCCTAAAGCAGCCATAATGAATATCATCGACGTACTTATAATTTTGTTCGCCATCAGCTCTCTGATGCGCGGTTATCGCATCGGTCTCGTCCGGCAGGCTGGCTCGACCATCGGGTTCATCGCAGGCCTGTTCATCGGCTCACTCCTTAGTAACGTTGTAGTAAACCAGGTGGAAGGCTCCTTGAACAAATCGCTCAGCAGCCTGTGTATCGTACTCATATGTAGTTTTGCACTCATGACCGCGGGTGAAGTGGCGGGCGTGCGGCTCAAGCGCAAACTGCTCAGCAATAATTCACTCGATACGTTCGATGGCAGCCTGGGCTCCATCATGGCCGTAGTGACGCTGTTGTTTGCCGTATGGCTCGGTGCTGCCATATTGGTGCTCGGTCCCGCCAGCGGCCTGCAGCAGGCGCTTAAGAACTCACGTATCCTGGCCACACTTGATGCACGGTTGCCACCGGCCACGCAAGTCCTGGGCAGCCTGAACAAGCTCATCGATCCGAACGGCTTTCCGCAGGTATTCCGCGGGCTGGAACCGAACCCTGGTGCCACCAAAGTACCATCACTCGGCTCGTTTACGGCCGTCGTACAGGCCACTGAGCCATCGATCGTCAAGGTGGAGGGGACCGGCTGCGGAGGTATCGTGGAGGGTACCGGGTTCGTGATAGCAGATGGGGAAGTAGCCACCAATGCCCATGTTATAGCCGGCGTGGCAGAGCCGAAAGTCATAGACGACAACGGCATCCACAACACGCGCGTGGTGTGGTTCGATCCGGAAGTGGATATCGCCGTACTGCGGGTGAGCAATCTGGCGGGTAAACCGCTGGCAATTACTGCTAGCGAGCAGCCGGATAACACGCCCGGTGTGGTGCTCGGTTACCCTGGGGGTGGTGGTTTCGATGCGCAGCCTGCGGCAGTCATCAGCCATTTCAACGCCTATGGGCGGAACATTTACGGACAGGGGACTACCGTGCGCGATATCTATTCGCTGCAAGCCAAGATCATCCCGGGCAACTCGGGCGGTCCGCTCATCGGAGCCGACGGCACCGTGCTGGGCATTGTCTTCGCCACCAGTACCACGTACAATGACGTGGGCTATGCTTTGACCGGCCACCAGGTTGCCGCCGAACTTGCCCAGGCAGAACAATCAAATACCACCCGCGGCACTGGATCGTGCAGCGAATAACCCTATACCACCGATGCCAAAATCTCCATCTACCAGCCAGAAGCAAATCACTCCCAAGCCACTCGGCCGGCTGACACGTATGCTGCCGTGGTTGCTTATCATCTGCGGCATCGTAGGCATAATCGCCTCGTGCGTCATCACCATGGAAAAGTTCGAATTGGCGCAGAATCCCCGTTTCCAGCCCATCTGCGATCTCAACCCCATCATCAGCTGCGGCTCGGTGATGAAATCCGAACAGGCGAACGCGTTCGGCTTTATGAACACCTATATCGGTCTGCTGGGCTTTCCGGTGTTAGTAACCGTAGGCTTCGGCATGCTTGCGGGTGCACGGTTCAAGCGGTGGTTCTGGCTGGGAATCGGCGCAGGGCTGGCCTTCGGTGTCGGATTCGCCTACTGGCTGCTGTTTGAAAGTATGTTCCGTATCCATGCACTCTGCCCGTGGTGCCTGAGCGTGGATGTGGCTATCACGACACTTTTCTGGTACGTCACGCTGTTTATTTTTTACAACGGATATCTTACCGTGCCTGGGCGACTTCGCGGAACTGGCCGGTTTATCAAGCGGCACCATGCAGATATCCTGGTATTCTGGTTCCTGCTGGTTACGGCCGCGATCCTGCAGCATTTCTGGTACTATTTCGGCACTAAGATCTAGCGAGTAATAAGTCCTGTAAAATGTGTTGAAATTTGCTACAATACTTGCAAATAGCTAATGTTTATATGGCAAAACAAAACCCACCCGAACCACAACAAGTAGAAGTAAAAGTCGAAGTCGACCTGCTGCACAAACAGTACTCCGCGGACGTGCTGTTTACTAAAAGTGCCGAGATGCCGGCCGTAGCACTCGACAAGACCGTGCGCCTGAGCAACCAGATACTCCACGCCGTGCCGGAAAACCCAGGGGTTAAAAAAGCTAAGGATTACTGGCACATGCTCGGCCCCGGTCTGACCACCGGCGCCAGCGACGACGACCCCTCGGGAATAGCCACCTACAGCCAGACCGGTGCGCAGTTCGGCTTCAGCATGCTGTGGCTGAGCCTGTGGACCTTCCCGCTGATGAGCGTCGTACAGGAAATGTGCGCCCGCATCGGGCTGGTCACAGGCAGGGGACTGGCCGGAAATATCCGCGCCTACTACTCCAACCGCGTGCTCCGGTTCTGCACCTTGCTGCTGTTTGCTGCAAACGCGTTCAACATCGGCGCCGATCTGGGCGCCATGGCGAAAGGCGTACAGCTGCTTAACCCACGCCTGGGTTTCGGATGGCTAGTGGTGGGTTTTGCGGTCATCAGCCTGCTGTTGCAGATCTTTACTCCCTACGTGCGCTATGCCAAATACCTGAAATGGCTAGCACTCGTGCTGCTCAGTTACGTCGCGTCATCCATCCTGGCGCATATCAACTGGGGCTCGGCGCTGCACGACACATTGCTGCCGCATATCGAGTTCAACAAGACCACGCTGCTGCTCATCTGCGCCATCTTGGGCACGACTATATCGCCGTATCTGTTTTTCTGGCAAACCAGCCAAGAGGTAGAGGAGCAAATATTACAGGGTAAAACCACCCTGCGTGAACGCCAGAGCGCCACCGCCCCGGCCGACGTCAAGAGCATGCGGATAGACGTATGGAGTGGCATGCTGCTGAGCAACCTGGTGATGTTCTTTATAATCGCCGCTTGCGGCGGCGTACTGTTCCCGCACGGCATTACCGAAATCACCAGTGCCGCACAGGCAGCCGAAGCGCTCAAGCCGTTCGCCGGCGATGCGACCTATTTGTTGTTTGCCGTCGGCATCATCGGCACCGGCCTGCTTGCCATCCCCGTACTGGCCGGCAGCAGCTCGTACGCCATCGCAGAGAGCCTGGGCTGGCGCGAAGGGCTGTACCGCGGCCTGAACCAGGCATACGCGTTCTACGGCATCATTATCATCTCCATGCTGGTAGGGCTGGGACTGAACTTCGTCGGCATCGACCCTATCAAGGCGCTCATCTATTCAGCCATCGGCAACGGCCTGGTCGCGCCGTTCATATTGTTCTTCATCGTAAAATTATCTAGTAATAAGCGGGTGATGGGACACTGGAAAAACAGACCGTTTACCACGTTCATCGGCTGGGCTACTACGCTGATCATGGCCGCTGCGGGCATCGCTGCGATCATCGCTATGTTCTAAACAGACGGTATATGTGTGAGGGAGATGGATGGGTGAGCTTGGCGCGCCGGGGCAACGGTAATCACACACAAAAGTGTGCGATACTCGCCGCCGCCGGCGCACCTACGCGTCGAAGATGAGCATTCAGGCGTGATAGAGTTCAGCTGTCACTCGTCCGCCTTGGCATTTTGCCGGATAGGCTTCAGGAACGGTGAATCGTTCAGGAAACGCATGATGGCGGTCATTGAATCGTCTTTGGTTCCGCAGCGGGGACCGGTGATGTCAAGCCGTTGCCGGTGTGCGCCGTTGACGTCCTCCAGGCCTGCCTTTTGGGCATGAGCGCGCAACTCGAAGTAGAACGCTACCCGGGACGACAGATCCAGTCCGGACCAGTACTCGGCGAGCCAGGGAGCTAGAGCTGTGTCCTGGTTCGAGCCGCTAGACCAGATTGCTTGCCTTGCCATTTGGTTCCCCCTCACACAACACTGGATACATACTGTGCTTCTGCACCCAGAGCGACTCTTGTGGTTCTCACGAAAAGTCGTGAGGTACTATAGCATACAATATTTAATAATTCACTACTCTGCCAGCAACATGGTGGTAATAAAAATCCATCAAGGGGTGGTGACTGGGACGGGAGCGCGGAAAATCCGCACTCTCGTCCCAATGTCCGGCTAAGAACGTTTCGTTTTGTCCGTACGATACAGACCGAAGTCGGCGAGCCACTGATCGAGGCGCCGCAGACGGGTGTCTCCGATGCCAGGAATATCCAACAGCGTGTCAGTCGACAACTCAAGCAGCCGCCGTACGGTGGTGACACCCCCGCGCTTCAGGCTGATGTACGTACGCGAATCGAGATCAAGTTCTTCGATATCCGCCTCCATCATGCGGGCCGAGGCGGGGCTCAAAGCCTCGCTGGGCGCGACCACCTCAGCCGACAGTTCCGCGAGGCGCCGTTTGAGGTCATCGAGTGCTTCGTGGCTCTCGTCGCGTCCGGCGATAATGCCTTGTTCGTAACCCTTGTCGTACGCGCCCTGCAGCGCCGCACGCAGTATGCCATCGACATGGTCGTCAGACCTACGTTCAGCCACTGCCACCCCTTGATACTAGTGAGCGAGCGCGTACTTATGTTTCCGCACTCCCGGTAACGATTCGGAGGTATCTCACGAAAGGTTGATGATAATTATACCATAATTATGCAAGTATGACACCCAAGCGACAGCGGTTACTCGTGCCGGAGCGCTTCGATAGGGTCTTTGCGCGCCGCCTTGAGCGCCGGCATACTGCCAAAGAACAGCCCTACGGCAATCGCCACCACTGGTGCAACTACCAGCACCTGCCACACCAGCACCGGTTGCAAACTGGTATACACCCGCATCAAGCCGACTACCGCACACGAAACAGCCACACCGATGATCGCACCCGTCGCACTCAGCACGAACGCTTCCGCCATGAACTGGCGCATGATCTGCCGGTTGGTAGCGCCGATAGCCTTACGCAGGCCTATCTCGTGCATCCGCTCGGTAACGCTCACCAGCATCACGTCCATAATCCCCACGCCGCCCACTACCAGGGCCACGATAGCCGCACCGGCGACCAGTACCGTCAGCAGATGGATCGTCTTGTTAGAACCCGCATCAGTTTCATCGGCACGCAGGACCGCAACATCACGCGAACCGCCGTGCGACGCTGTGAGTGCCGCCTGCACCGCATCGGTCGTCTGGCGCTGGTCTGCATCGGGCTTAGCCTTGGCCAGAATCTGATACATGCCCAGCACGCTGCCACTCAGATCCTGTGCAGTAGAGTAGGGGACAAAAACAGCATTATTAAAGTTCGCTTCGAGCGAGAACGGCGGAGCGCTGAATGTATTGAACACACCGGCGACTACGAAATGCTGGTCCCGCCAAGTAAGCGTCTGGCCCAGCGGAGAATTGTCATTGAACAGCTTATGCGCGATGTTTGCGCCGAGCACAACCGTTTTGCTGTCGATATCCGGGTCGAAGAAGCCACCGTACTGGATAGACTGGTTGATGACATCAGTAAACTCCGCCGTGGTCGCGACGATAAACGGGGAGTTGACCGTGTGATCGCCCCGCATACTGCCCGAAGACGTACTGACCGGCACCGCCGTAGCGATACCTTTGGTTTTTTGTACTACGCGCAGATCGTTTTCACTCAGCAGGTTACTGCTGGTACCCGACAAGCCGGTGAATACCCCGGCAGAACCGCTGCTCGAAGTCGGCTGGATGGTGAGCGTGCTTTTGCCGTAGCGGCCGAGCTGGCCCGAGATCTGATCTTTGATGCCTTGGCCGATACACACCACCAGTACCACCGCTGCGACCCCGATGATAATTCCAAGCATCGTCAAAAAACTGCGGCCCTTTGCAGCCTTCAGGCTGCGGTACGCTAGTCCCAAGTTGCCCTGACTGATCGTCATTACTTGGCCGAACCTTTCCTGGCAGCGGCATTAGTACGGCGCTTAGCCTTGGATTTGGCAGCTTTTTTGGATTTAGTCTTGGGTTTTGTGGGCTCTACAGCAGTGGCGTCACGCTTGTGCAGCACTCCCATGATCGCGGATACACCGGCCAGGTCGTCTTCTTCGGTAGTTTCGGGGATGGCATACATCACGCTGCGGGCATACCGGCCAACTTCGCCGAGCTTGGTTCGTTCGTCGTACTTGACCGTGCCATCTTGCATATACACGACGCGGGTAGCATAGCGGGTGAGTTCCGGGTTGTGCGTGACGAATATGACGGTATTGCCGGTCTTGTGGATTTCGCTCAGCAGCTCCATCACCAGGCGCGAACTGCCACTATCAAGGTTACCGGTCGGTTCATCGGCGATAATGAGCTGCGGATCGTTCACCAGGGCACGGGCAATCGCCACGCTCTGGGTCTGGCCGCCGGAAAGCTGACGCGGATAATAATATGCACGGTCGCCCAGACCGACACGTTCCAGCATGTCCCAGGCCTTTTTCATGCGCTTGCCTACGGATACACCCTTGTAGAGCAGGGGGAGCGACACATTGTCCATGGCCGTAAGCCGCGGCAACAGGTTGAACGACTGGAAAATAAAACCGATTTCATCGCGCCGGAGTTTTGCCCGCTGATTGGCCCGCAAACGGCTGACCTTTTTACCGTTCAGATGGTAGTCGCCCAGCGTAGGATGGTCCAGCAGGCCGATGACGTTCATGAGCGTGCTCTTACCGCTACCGCTCGGCCCCATCACGGCGATACACTCGCCCGGCTCTATCGTTAAACTGACTTCGTCGAGTGCTACGTTAGTAGCATCGCCGAAGCCGTATAATTTGCTGACATCTTTAAGTTCTATGAGGGGCATATTCGTTCCTACTAGTGTACGCTTTAGTAACAATTTGCCGCAAGGTGTTTTTCACTGTAATTTTCGCTATACTATGATTTAGTCACGATTCAGGGAGAGGTCGCATAGTGGCCTAGTGCGCCGCCTTGGAAAGGCGGTATACTCGCAAGGGTATCGAGGGTTCAAATCCCTCCCTCTCCGCCACATAAAAACCACCTGCCACAAACAGGTGGTTTTTATGTGGCGCATTAAATAATAGCGATACGGCCCCCGAATCGTACCAGCAAAAATAAAGCAACGGCAAACTGTAGCGAACGCTTGTATTACTCTTGCGTTCAATCTAGAATACAGAAATTACATGAAAGAGTTAGTGAGCGACAGCGAATACACTCTCAGCGACGCTACCGATATAAGCGCCGAGTCGGACACTGCACTTCTGCCGCAGCTATTCATGCAAGGTTATGCCCGTGTACGGCTTGATGCGCAGACAGAAACACCTCTATTATCAGGACTGCACCATGAAGCGACTAGGTTCTTTGATTTATCCCAAGGCGCCAAGCTGAGCCATGCGCTACCGAATCTTACAAATGGCTATCGTCCTCCCGAGTCAGTGCACGCGACCGACCCTGAGAACCCTGACACGAACGACTCCTTCATACACTGGGGCGAAGAACAGGCGAAAGAGCTTCCTGGCCATGGGAAGATACAGCCTTTTCTACAGGCGTTGGAAGCCTATCGTGCCGTTGTAGCGACCAAGATAATGGGCCGCCTTATGACAGAACTGTGCACCAACTATGAATATGAGCATGATCTACCTTTTGAGCGAGCATCGCTTTTGCAGGTCAACTCATTTGGAAATCCTAGCGAAAGAGAACTGCTGCAGACAGTCCATGAAGATGGGACACTAGCCACGGTAATCTGGACGAGCGCACCCGGACTTGAGGGCTTTCACGATGACAGACTTATCCCGCTTACTCCTGCCAGTAATGAGGTATTCGTTATGCCTGGAGGTATCCTCGAACTTATGACCGGTGGCGAAATTGGTGCGTTTTATCATCAGGCACGCAATCATGGTGATACGACCCGAAAATCAATTATGTATTTCAGCTGCCCGGATATTGACCGCCCGGATATCACGCCATTCGTAGAAAATAGTACCAATAAGGGAGTGAGCATTCGCGATGCGATTCTGCATAGCACGGATATGTTCGGACTGACTGAGAACTTCGTAGTCCATCCTTCGAACGACGCTCAGCAGGATTAAATCCTGCCATAAACACTACTACCACTTAAAACAGTGGTAAAATAAAAACTAATTATGCTTGCTTTCGATTTTATAAGCTGGTGGTATGGCGCTGGATGGATAGGAGTCTTTCGTGCCACCCAGAAACGTCTTCATGGGTTAAGCGAAATGTTTTCCATCAGCATATTGCTCCGCACGTTGTTTTCACCCTGGCGGCGGATCATCACGTACCCGGGAGCCAGCCTGGATACCCGGATGCGCGCTCTGGGCGATAACCTGGTGAGCCGGTGCATCGGTTTTACTGTGCGGTTCTTCGTACTCTTGACCGCAGGGTTCGGGTTTGTATTCCTGTCTCTCATCGGTTTATTGGAATTGCTGCTCTGGCCGTTTCTACCTCTGGCCGGTATAGCGCTCATCATTCGAGGATTGTTGTAATGGATACAACAGAAAACATCGACATACTCCATGTCCGTGCCCGCAAGGCCCGCTTGGGCAAGCGCATCGGCAAGGGCGGTTTTTATGCACTTACCAGTCTGACCGTACTCTGTCTGCTCGGAGGTATGGCTATGGTCGCAAGCGGTTCGGCGTACGGCTATAGCCTGATCGGATTCGGGCTACTGCTGTCCATGTTACCGGCTTGGTGGCGCTACGAGCTCTCCGGCGTACCGGCGCAGCAGGGAAGTCTGATGGGTCGCCTGAGCAATGACTGCCTGGTACTGCTGCGATCGCCCGACCCATATTCGCCCCGGACGCTCTGGGCCGCCCTCCGCAGCGACTGGCAGGTACTGTTCCTGACGCACCATCTGCTGATACCCGGCCAGGATCTGGATGAATACCTGAGCCCTGATACCACTGTCACACCGTCCTTGCTCCGGGAAGCGGTGCGCATCGCCGATAGCTACCACAGCCAGACGATCGAAGTCGGACACATTGCCACCGCGATTCTCAGGACGTCCCCTGCGGTCACTCAGCTACTTACCCAACTCCGGCTCGGCCAAGCAGATGTCGATGCCGTGAGCGCATGGTTGGAACGCAATCTGGAAGCCGAGCGGCAACGCCCCACGAACTACGGCGGTATCGGCCGTGACTGGGCAAACGGGTTTACG
>Ga0247778_1000944_pt1 | contig 18839 bp, 18 predicted proteins | sample UWRJL049202B5_FD_179939 | JGI IMG/M metagenome (GOLD analysis project Ga0247778, IMG submission 179939) | Plant litter microbial communities from Arlington Agricultural Research Station in Wisconsin, United States - UWRJ-L049-202B-5 | ecosystem: Environmental > Terrestrial > Plant litter >... | reverse complement strand
CTATAGCTTCGTTTTTTGTTTTATTACCCCTGTTATTCTCGTCATTTTGCAAAGTATGATTACTCATTTCTTACCTCCCAAGGATTTCCCTTGTTTTAATTGATTTATCGGCGATTACTTTCACGAAATTGGTGTAAGTAACAGATATAGAACCATTATTGAACGTGATAGAACCGAATAGTTTTATTATTATCAGGCGCTTTTGTTCTACCGTGCGGGTCTGCCATAGTTCAGCGGCTTTCTGAGACAAATTAAGCAGTGCTAGACGCTGTTCTACGTCGTCTGTGTTGCGTGCGGCTGTCTTGTCTATCTTGGCTTGCAGCTCAGCCTTCTGAGACACGAACTGTTCGTGCTTGGCGGCATATGTTTCACGGCTGATATCACCAGATAGCTTATCGTCGTATAGCTCGTTGTCCATACGAGCAAGCCGGTCTAGCTGCACGTTAAGTGCTTTGAGCATCTGCTCTCGCGTTTCGGTCTGCCCGGTGCGGCGCTTGCGCAGCTCAGAAGTAACCCATTCGATGATTTCGGTCGACGGGCAGATGAGCGTATTGAGCTGGTTTACAATCTGCTCTTCAACGCGATCTTCACGAATAGTCTTTGTGCCTTTACACTCGACCTTAAGGCGCTGACAGCGGCCGTAGTAACGGCCTTTTTGGAGCTGCCAGGTAACCTTGCCGCCACATGTCTCACATATAATGAGGTTCTTAAAAAGCGGGTTGTGTTTGCGCAGCACTGCTGGGCGGCCACCGTGCATTTTAATCTGCACCTTGTCCCATAGCTCCTTACTAATGAATACTTCCTGCTGTCCAGGGTAGTCTTGGCCATCAAACCGGTTAATGCCAATATAGAACGGATTATTGAGCATTTTTTGGACTTTGCTCTTCGCATAGCCCCTACCCTTTCCCGTACGGATACCGCGTAAAAACATTTCTTTCGTAATTGTGGCGATTGAGTGACTTGGATCTAGGTACAGCTGAAACAGATCAGCAATAATACCCTTTGTATCTGGGTTAGGGACATGAATCCTTTTACCGCTTTGTGTAATCGTCTTATAGCCAGGCGGAGGTGAAGCAGGCAGCCAACCCTGCGCCAGCTTTTCAGCCCAGCCCTTCATAGCCTCCTCTCGCAGGTTATCGATATAGTTCTTGGCCATAACAACCCGTATGCCCCAGTTGAGCCATTCCTGCGATCGGGAGTTTTTGTGTAGAATTATACTGTCTTTAATAAAGTGGATTTTGCGTTCCTCGTCAGCCAACAGCCAATCATGCGTATCAACAGCGTCATGGAAGTTACGAGCATGACGGTCCACCTTCTCAACAACCAGATTCTTTATATTTTTTTCAGCTACCAGTTCCATCGCCTGCCGGAATATTCGACGCTGCTCGGCTTTTGAGGCTGACTCCGCAATCTTAAATACGGTAACAAGCCGCAAGCCATGGCCATCGCTATAGTTGTGCATCAGTTTTTCCTGTGAGTCGAGCGAGTAGCCCTCTTCCTCCTGGCCCTTACTCGATACACGAGCTATGCCGACTGCATCCTCAGTCTTTGCCATGTTAGCCCCCTCCTTCTGCGCAGTCGCTGAGCGCCTCGAAGAATGTCAGTAACTCACCGGCCACTTCTTGAGCTTCTTCATATGTCACCCGCCCCGCCTGTTCACGTATTAGTATTGCTTGCAACGCCTCAATCCCTTTGTCACACCCTAGCTCAACCTGTGATTGTTTGCGGATTTGGTTACTGTAGGTTGTCATTTGTTACCCTCGACAGTTATACTTTTACTAACCTTATGTGTTTAGTATACTAAACTTATATGGTTAGTGACAAGTATCATTTTTTTGGATTTCCGATATACCAACTTATTTTTAACATTCTCCCCTATATTTATTTCTTTTCCTTTCTCCTCCTTTAATATATAAATATATAGATGCGAACAAACAAACGTATATGCCTATAACACGACAACTAAATCAGGGCCAGATAGACGTACTGACAGTACTGTATAAGTTCAGATTTGGAACTCGTGAGTTAATTGCAGCTAGTTTAGGTAAGCAGAACGGCAACCCAATTTATTCAAGATTAAGCATACTAGAACAACGAGGATTAGTAGATAAGAGGTTTGAATCCAGTTATAGGCTTAACGGCCGCGCGGCCGAATACTATCTCACAGCGTCTGGACTGCGGGCGCTCCGCGGACTAGTCGAACTTGACGGCCTCGACGACAAGGCCATTAAAGCCAGCTACAAGGATAGAATTGCCTCCGATCAGTTCTTGCAACGCAATCTCGCCATATATGCCATAAGCAATGCTCTTGCCGCTATAGATGATGGCCTAAACCTATTCACGAAACGCGAACTAACTGAGTTTGACTACTTTCCCAAGCAGCTACCGGATGCCTACATCTCCCGTAAGATTCACGGCAGCGCAAAACCTTACTTCCTAGAACTTTTTATGGCAGATATGCCCCCTTTTGCTATTGACCGGCGTCTGCGGCAATTTATTGCGTACTATGAAGATGACGAGTGGTCGGTAACCGAGACGCCATTTCCAGCAATCCTGTGTATTTGTGAGAATGACAAAACCGAAAAGCGAGTAAGGAAGCAAGCCGTGCGTGCACTTAAACGCTCCGATACGGACATACTCTTATATACGACAACCCTACCTGCCATTACTACATCACGAGAGGGCGGTGGTATGATTTGGTCTTCCATAAGCGAGCCTGAAAAAATAGTAGCGTTGCCTTCTTTGTAGGCAGTTTCCCGTCATACCCAGGACTATGAACTATCTCTCTGCGACGATGTCTTGCGTCATCCCTATGAATGACACGCTATCCACAATATTCTCATCCGCATCAACAAATACCTGGACGTAAAACGGTTCGGTATACCAACCGTTCTTGCGGGCAACCTCTGCCCAATACTTACGATGCTTCTCAACCTCTTCGTTAAACGTACTCATATATTCGCTCCTTGGCTAATGATTTAGTGGACAGTTTACCGTCCTGTCCAGGACTCGGATTTACTGTGCCGAAACAATCTCCACCCAGTCAACGCGCCCAAACGCACCATTGACGAAGTCGGCAACTAACCCGTACGGATCAAATTGGTATTGCTCCCGTACCGCCGCTTCTAGCCGTTCTGCTTTCTCGTGGTCACTCCCACGCTCAGATCGCAACGCTTCGAGCCAGTTGTAGCTGGATTGGTCATTGGTGAGCCACATACTCACTAACCACGTCTCATAATTACTCCAACCATTGTATTGTTCTGTGTAACTCATCATCAATCTCCTAAAACTAAGTAATATGAAAAAACCCGGAAGCCATTCCTGACTTCCGGGTATACTAATAAAGCTAGTGAACTCAATATTCACTAGCCAACATAACGGTCAAGACCCGCCTACATTCAACATCTAGCGGGTCGCGACCATACTTCAATTCTGGATCGTAGTAATCTATTTTCCAGAACACCTTCTCCCCGAACCAGTACACTGTGCCGAAGTCATGCTCACCGTATGGGTCGTTATCTTCGTTGAACGTATTGAACTGCTCTATCGCTTTTATCAACTCAATCACTCGTGACAAGACCCGCACACCAGGCGTAATTATCACGTCTGAAGCCGCACCTCGAAATGTATCGTTCAATGCCGCGACCTTTGCTGCGCGTTCTAAATCTATGTCCATGTAAAACCTCCTTTATTTCTTTATTCCTGAACGGAATCGACCTTCCCGCTCAAGGCCGGGGCAAGGGGTAAATTGGACGAGTCAAGGTGGAGCTCCTTACCGGAAGAACGACCTTGGGTCGGCCGGTTTACCCCTTATACTTAAGAGGCAGTGGGAAGGTCTAACCGTCGTTAGCAAGATTTTATGTATCTTAATATGTTAAAATCCCCAGTTTCGCGTTGATTGAGTTAGAATAGATAGTAAATTGGAGACAGAATGACAGACCCAAAAAATCAGGCATCACTCATATGGAATATTGCCGATATATTGCGCGGCGGGTGGAAACAGCATGAATACCAAGATGTAATCCTGCCATTAGTAGTTCTTAAGCGTTTGGATAGCGTCCTAGCTAAAACTAAGCCGACAGTACTGCGCACCTATAATCAGATGCAGGGCACGATGAGTGATGACTCGTTAGCACTATTCCTAGAAAAAGAATCTGGCTACAAGTTCTATAACATCAGCCCGTACGATTTTCAAAAGCTCCTGGACGACTCTGAAGGTATCTACGCTAACTTTATCAATTATCTAGATGGCTATAGTCCCAATGTACGTGACATAGTAGCAAAGTTTGACCTGCAAAAGCAGCTTAACAAACTTAAAGGTGGAAAAATCCTTCACCTCATCATTAAGGAACTCGACAAGGTAGATTTGCGGCCGGAAGTAGTTAATAACCACGATATGGGTTATATATTTGAGGAGCTAATCCGCAAGTTCAACGAGCAGTCGAACGAGACCGCCGGAGAGCATTACACGCCACGCGAAGTTATACGACTGATGGTTAGACTGTTGCTTGAGCCTGACGCTGAACGCATCCAAGGAGAGAGTAAAATTATAGAAATGTATGACCCTGCATGTGGCACGGGTGGCATGTTGACGATCGGGAAAGAGTACATACAGGAAAATATTAATCCAAACGCGGAAGTATTCTTGTATGGGCAGGAGCTTAACTCGCAAACATACGCTATAGCTAAGTCAGATCTCTTGATTAAGGGTGAAGATGCAAACCGAATTAAAGGTGGAAGCGGTGAACAGGCAGAAGACAGCACGCTCAGTAATGATCAGTTCTATAATAAGTCGTTTGACTATGTAATTGCCAACCCACCATACGGTGTGGACTGGAAGAAGGATAAAGAAGCTGTTGAAGCTGAGGCTGCTCGCGGTGATGCCGGACGCTTTCCCGCCGGTACGCCTGCTGTTAGTGATGCTCAGATGTTATTCCTCCAGCATATGATTAGTAAAATGCGACCTGTGAGTGACGGTGGAGGTCGCGTCGCGGTGGTACATAATGGTTCGCCACTCTTTACTGGCGCTGCCGGTAGCGGTCCCAGTAATATTCGGAAGTGGGTGCTGGAGAATGATTATCTTGAGGCTATTATCGCACTGCCTACAAACATGTTCTATAACACTGGTATTACCACCTACATTTGGGTGCTGACCAATCGAAAGAGCGCCGAGCGTAAGGGCAAAGTTCAGTTGATAGATGCCAGCGGTATCTTCCATAAACTGCGCAAAAATTTGGGCGACAAAAATAAGGAGATGACCGTCGCAGATATCGATGAAGTATATGCACTATATGAAAAATTTGCCCAGACAAAGCGCAGCAAGGTTTTTGACACAAAAGACTTTGGTTACACGCAAGTAGTAGTCTTGAGCGGCAAAGAGAAAGATACCGAGAATGTGCCGCTAGGCGAAGATATCGATGAGTACTTCATGCGCGAAGTGCTCCCCCATTCACCAGAGGCGAAGTTGGATCGTAAAAGGGACAAAATCGGCTACGAAATACCATTCAACCGCTACTTCTATGAGTACAAACCACCTCGTGCTCTTGACGAAATTGATACCGATCTGAAAAACGTCACCAAAGAGATCCTGGAACTACTGAACGAGGTTGTCGAATAAATGTCAGATAATTATCCGCAGGATATGGTGGACTCAGGGGTCTCTTGGCTCGGTCAAATTCCAAAGCAATGGGAATTGAAAAAAGTTAAGCGTCTATTCAAAATTCAAAAACGTATTATTGGTGATGAAGGCCCTGACATTCTGTCAATAACTCAGTCAGGCATAAAAAAGAAAGATACCAAAAGTGGCGATGGACAGCTAGCTCAAAATTATTCAAAGTATCAAATAGTTGAGGTTGGTGATTTTGCGATGAATCACATGGACCTACTGACGGGGTATATAGATGTATCTCCGTTTTACGGTGTCACAAGCCCCGACTACAGAGTCTTTACTCTGACAGCCAAAGAACAAGTTCCAAAGTATTATTTATATATCTTCCAGCAATGTTATAAACAAAGAATATTTTTTCCATTAGGACGTGGCAGCTCACAACTGGGCAGGTGGCGTTTACCGTCAGAGGTATTTAATAGTTTTATATTGCCAGTGCCGCCCTACCAAACCCAAATAAAAATCGTGAGCTACATTGACAGGGAAACGGCAAGAATCGATATCTTGATAGCGGAACAAGAGCGCCTACTAGCCTTATTGGAAGAAAAACGTCGTGCCACCATAACCCATGCCGTACGTCCAACCGGTGATACAACTGAAGAACGTTTTAGAGACATTTGCGTGCTGAACCCCGCCACGCGATCAGATTTTAAAGATGATGACATTGTGGGCTTCTACCCTATGGAGTCAATCGGCGATGATGGCACGATAGATCATAGCCAAACGCGACCATACTTAGTAGTGAAGACTGGCTATACAATATTCCAAAACGGTGATATTACGGTTGCCAAAGTCACACCTTGTTTTGAGAATTATAAGGGTGCTCACATGACCGGCATAGCAAGCGACGTTGGGTTCGGTACGACCGAACTATTTGTACTGAGGGCAAACGGAAAAGTTACGCCCGAGTATCTGTATTGGCTTACGCAAGCGCAAGATTTCAACAATTATCTCACCGGCAGTATGCGTGGCACTGGCGGCTTAAAACGTGTTGTGCCAGAAGACCTGAAGAATTATAAGGTAGATATACCTGCGCCAGAAATACAGAAGAAGATCGTTTTTAAATTGCAGGAAGACCTGAAGAAGTTTGAGCTGCTCAAACAAAAAGCAGTAAAGCAAGTTGACCTACTAAAAGAGCGACGCACAAGCCTCATCTTAAGTGCTATCACCGGAAAGGCCAAAGTATGAATAGAGCTTCTGTGGGTGATTTATACCGAGGAATAATCCAGAATATGCAAGGTGAGATTCGCCGTGAATCCGCAAGTACTATACTGGGTACTGATGCAGAGGAGCTCGCCGAATACTATTACGATAAATACAGTTTACCAGAGATACAAATTGTCCAAGGGCCGGAGTTGGAAATCGTAGAAGACGTAATAGATATACCTGCCCACCAACGTGAAGAGGGATATCAAAATGAAGGACCGCTACGCAATTTTCCAATAAAGAGAGCTGTGATTAGGACGTGGATTAACGATTTCCCAAACTTTCGAAACTTTTGGCCACTGATGACATCGACATTCTCTATGAGCTATAGCTTGGATAATTACATTGTCGACCAGAACCGTATAGGCATTGGTTTTGATGTCAAGGCTTACGGTACTGAGCTTAATGATGACCAAGTCGCACAAAGGGTTGAATCTGAAGTTGCCCGTCTCCATCAACAGATAGAATGGAAAAATAATGATATTAAGAAATGTAACGCAGAGCTTAAGCAGGCTGCAATCAATGAGATAAATTCGCGCAGAGAGCAACTAGGCAAGAATGATTCCCTTTTGGAGGGTATATCAAAGAAGATATCTATACCTCTCGTAAAACGAGCGCCCACTGAACCAATCGAGCCGAGAGTACAGATTAAAAGAGAAGTTAGAAAATTAAAACCTGAAGCTAAGCCAGTCGAAGAGTACCAGCTTGATCAAAAGAAAGTTCGGGAAATTCTGCAGTTCATAGATAGCTATATGAAATCTCTAGAGCGAACACCTAAGTCAGTTTCAACACTCGGTGAAGAAGAATTGCGAGATTTGATTCTGGCACATCTAAATGAAGTATTTGACGGGGCCGCAACAGGTGAAACCTTTTCCAAAAAGGGCAAGACTGATATATATTTGCGTATAGACAAGGGTAATATATTGATCTTTGAGTGCAAATTTTGGGGAGGCAAACAACTCTTATTTGGCACTGTTGACCAAATAAGAGGATACTTAACTTGGCGACATAATTTTGGCGTAATTATTTTCTTCTCACGAAATAAGAACTTCACACAAGCTAGAGATAGCCTTGCGGCAGAAATTGCTAACAGTTCTTCATTTATTAATGGGTTTATGGAAATTGATAAGACACATTTTGTAGCTAACCACAATTTAGATGACGACAAAAAATCGGTGGAAATACACTACCTGATCTATAATCTTCATAGTGGTAAAGATGTCAAGGAAGTGGAAAGATGATTAATCAGTATGAAATTGCAGAGCACGTTGTCGCCGCCGGCTATGGCGGTGGTGCCATCGGAGCATATAAATCTGAAGTGGCAAAGATTGTCCAAGAACGTATTGGTGGCTTGTGTGCCGACCACCGAACTTTTGTCTATATACGCGCTAATAACTTACACGTAGACCATGGCCTGGGTGGAGGTAATATAACATCGGCCTTAGCGGCTTTTAGCGCACTAAGCCTGCTGACAAAAATCTGCTACTTCATTGATAAGCCCCAAAGGTTTACGCCGCATGACTCTGTATACTTTACCGTAAGTGAAACAGATGCATTTAGTCATTTTGTAAAACTACTTTGCCACAATGGTATTGAGCTCGGTGTAGATAAAAATGATATAGAGGGGCAAAAGCTAATCTGGAATGGGTTTAGGGATTACCTAGCCCATTTAGGAACCGTGGAGCACGGTAAACAGGTCATTGCATTTGAGTTCAAGCAACCGAAACGCGATCAGCCCGTACCTACACTGGATGCCAGAATTGAGAAAATGTCAGAATGGCAGGTGTTCGCTCATGATGATAGCGGCCGTAATTGGAGCGTATACATAGATGTTCTATTCGCAAAGCTTGAGAGGATTATTTTGCCACTTGTAATTACCAAGGTCATTGAGCACGTAATAGACGAAGATGAAGCTGCAAGAAATCTATACAAGTTAGTGTCTGGAGAAAGGTACCTTCCATGATAGACCTGAAAGAAACCAACTTCGAACAGTACATAACAAACTACCTCGTAGCTACGAATGGTTTTTTATTTCGTGGAGCCGATGAATCTACCCACCCCGTTAAAGACAAAGATTACGATCGCAACCTAGCGCTTGACCTAGAACTACTGGGTCGATTTATTCAAAATACGCAGCCCAAAGAGTGGTCAAGACTGAACGAAATCTATGGCGACCAGGCTTTAGATAGCTTCGCAAAGCGGCTAGATCAGGAACTGACCCAAGTCGGTGCACTTGAGGTGCTAAGGCAAGGTGTGACCGATCGCGGTGTTCACATTGATCTTATGTATCGGAAGCCAAATAGCGGCTATAATCCTGACGTCGAAGCGTTATATGAGGCAAATATATTTAGCGTAATGCGACAAGTATATTTTAGCCCTCGTGATGAGCGTTCGGTCGATATGGTCCTATTGCTCAATGGCATTCCGGTAGTAACGTTTGAGCTCAAGAATCAGCTCACAGGGCAGAATGTGCAACATGCTATCCATCAGTATAAGGTCGACCGGCAGCCAAGTGATAAGCTGTTCGGCTTTAAACGAGCTTTAGTTCACTTCGCGGTGGATAACAATCTCGCCTATATGACCACCAAAATTGACGGGATGAAAACCTATTTCTTGCCCTTCAACCGTGGAGATAATAATGGTGCTGGTAACTTGCCCGTTGCTGGCAAATTCGCAACGTACTACTTATGGGAAGACGTATTCACCAAGGACAGCCTCACGGAGCTCATAGCACGCTTTATGCACGTTGTCGTTGAGAAAAAGAAAGATCCAAAGACTGGACGAATTACTAAGAAGGAAACACTTCTATTCCCCCGCTACCATCAGCGTGATGTCGTTCGTAGTCTAATTGCAGACGCACGAAAAAACGGAGCCGGAAAGAACTATCTTATCCAACATAGTGCGGGTTCTGGTAAATCAAACTCGATTGCCTGGACGGCACACAATCTTGGTGACCTTCACGACGCCGAAGACCGTAAGGTATTCGATAAGATTATTATAATTACTGACCGTCGCGTACTGGATAAACAGCTTCGGGATACTGTCAGTCAGTTTGAGCAGCAGCGCGACGTAGTAAAAGGCGTGACACGCTCTAGCGAGTTACGTGAAGCCCTGCAAGATAAGACGAAGATTATTGTTTCGACTTTACAGAAATTCCCCGTAATTGTTGAAGACATGACGGAGTTACAAGGGAGTACTTTTGCCGTTGTTGTCGATGAGGCACACAGCAGTCAGAGCGGTGAGAGTACTAAGGCGCTTAAACAAACACTGAGCAAGCTTGAGGACGCTGAAGCGCAGGACGAAGCAAACCAGGAAATAGACCCGGAAACGCAATTTGCCCTAGATGCGCAAGCCGCTCGTGGCCGCTTGCCTCATGTCAGCTTCTTTGCATTTACTGCTACCCCAAAAGAAAAGACCCTTGAGCTGTTTGGTGAAAAGGGCGATGACGGTCGTTATTACCCCTTTAGTCTCTACAGCATGAAGCAAGCAATCGAGGAAGGATTTATTCTCGATGTGCTCCAAAATTACACAACTCACAAGATGTACTTTGAGCTTGCGCAGAAGGCCAAAGAAATTGACCCGGAGTTTGAAAAGAAGAAAGCATATCGCTTAGCAATCAGTTACGCCGATCTTCACGAGCATGGAATCGAGAAAAAGGCAGAACTTATGGTTGAACACTTTCGTTCGCAAATTGGCCGTTTGATTGAGGGCAAGGCTAAGGCGATGATTATTACTAAATCTCGTTTGCACGCAGTTCGTTACTTCCTTGCTGTGCGAGAATATCTGGCACGCCAGGGCTATCCCGAGAAAGCTGTAGTTGCATTCTCCGGAACAGTCATGGATGCAAGTCGGGGTGGTATTGAGTACACCGAAGCAAATATGAACGGCTTTTCTGAGACTGAAACAGTCGAAAAGTTTGACAGCGACGACTGTAAGTTCCTAATTGTAGCAAATAAGTATCAGACTGGTTTTGATCAGCCAAAATTAGCCGCCATGTATGTCGATAAAAAGTTAGGTGGCGTCGCAACAGTCCAAACGCTGAGCCGCTTAAACCGTACCATGGGCAAAGCGAAAGATAGTGTGTTCGTTCTGGACTTTGTAAATGCTGCGGAAGACGTCCAGAAAGATTTTCAGCCCTACTACACTAGCACGATACTGTCTGAATCAACTGACCCAAACATCCTGTATGATTTAAAACGCGACATATTAGCGCTAGGCGTCTTTGGCGATGAGCAGGTTGGGCAGCATTACCAATTACTATTGTCTAACGACCCACGCAATCAAGCCGTAGTTGCTGGTTTGCTCGATGAGGCAATCCAGAATTGGGATGGCCTTGACGATGACGATAAAGAACTATTCCGAGACAAGGTAGTCGACTTCGTACGAAAGTACGCATTTATAGCTCAGCTATTTGACCTAAGCGATGCTAATACGGAACAGTTTTACGAATATACACGAAACCTTGCCAAGAAATTGCCTAAGATTAAAGATCCACTACCAACTGAGTTACTGGATTATATTGACCTAAGTTCTATTGCGATTTCAAAGGGTAAGAAAAATTCCATTGGCCTGGTGGGTGTTGAAAGCGAATTAGATCCAATGACAAGTAACTCTCGAAATGGCAAACCCATGGATGAAATGGAACGTCTATCACTCATAGTGAAAGGCATCAACGAACAGTTCGGACTTCCTGAAGGGATGGAAGAAGATGGTATGCTGTTGATCTCTCGCATACGCGATCGTACGGACGTGAAAAAAGCCATCAGCAATAACCCTAAGGGCGCAGCGCGAGAACACTTCAATGAGGTTATGCAAGAAGAACTAATGAAAATGTTCCGAGAGCGGGCAGACTTCTATAAGAAATTAGACGAGGACGTGGCGCTTAAAGAGACGATTGCTGAGAAAATATTCGAAGAAATGTATAGCAATTCCTCAAAGCGTACTAAGCCGGACATTGAGCCCTGAATAGAGTGACCGTACTATTCCCTGATGGATTTCGTATCGTCAGAAACTTCTATTTGTGGAGCAAATGGAAGTTGACTTGTTTTCCGTAGAAAACAAGTTTTAGGCATGTCTGACTATATGCTGAATCGGGCTTAAATACTATGAGGGGTTTGTTATGATGTCGACATCATTTATCTCTGGGAGGTGGATGCCAATGAAGTCTTTGACTATCTTTTGGTTGGCGGCTATGTAATCTTTGGCTTTTTTGCTAGCGGTGACAAATATTGTCAGACACCCCTCGTCCCGGCTGAATTCGCACGAGAGTAGTGCCTTGGATAGGTCCGCATCAGCATACTCTAAGTCATGCATTTTTTGCCTCAGCAAACGGCCAAACTCTAACGACTGAAATGGTGACAGTTCGCCCCCGGCTTTGTCCTTCCATCTCTCGACGTCGCTAGGTTTTCTGCTGTATGAGTTCGGGTCTGCGGCTAGCCATAGCGTTTGTGCTGCTCGTGACATCGCTACGTATTGTATACGCTTCTCCTCGCATTCTAGAGTGTGGCCTGAAATCTCGATCGGTAGCATTTGCGGAGGATTGCATTTACATGTGTTGCCCATATGTTTTTGTATAAATAGTACTCCGTCGTGGGTTTCGCCCTTAACACCGTGTGCAGTTGAGAATACGAGTCTCACGTCAGGGTAGGCAGGGTGATATTCGGGTAATCTATTGGCCTTCTCCATGAAAATGCCGTCTAAGGTATGTGCTGTGTATTTTATGTCTGAGTAGTCATCTTTAATGTTACTCAAACTACCAGCAGCTACGCATAACAAACTAAGCCTGTCTATGTCTGCTAATGCTGAAAGCTTCCCGGCGGCATCGTTGATATGCTTGCGGAGCACGGCGATGTCGTGGTGTAGCGCTTTTCTGTAGCTAAAGTACTCATCATCGTATTCGATGTCGATCATTGGTATGATGGATTTTCGCAAATCTGTTACTGACTCTTTCTTGTGTAATGTGAGCAGCAGACCCTCGTATCTTTTCGCCATTTCACCTTTTGATCCATTTTTGAACGAGTAAAGGAGTTTAAGCGTATCCCTTGATTCTTGGTTCACAAAGTGTAATTGTTCTTGTTTGCTTTGCTTGTCTCTATCGCCGAACATTGCACGCAAAACCTCAATATCTTTGCTCGAACGCATAATGACTGCAAGGGTTTTTTCGCGATCATTATGCGGTAGGAGCTTACCTGATATGTGCTTTGCGCAGTCCTCTAGTATGGCTCTGAAGGTCATAGCATCTCGGGGTGTATACTTCCAGTCGATAATGTAAACAGGGTCTTCATATGCTCTTTTTATGCTTTTTGCATATTTTGAGGGTTTAATATCAGTCACTTTAGCTAAGCTGTTTAGGGCTTTGCATATATTTTGACTATTACGGAATGTCTCGGTGATCTCATGAGACTCCCAGGCGGTACTGGAAGCATCATATTTACTAGTGAATAGCTCCGGGCGTGCGGTATTCCACTCATAGATTGCTTGATGGTCGTCACCTACAATAACTACGTTTTTTAGACCTTTATCTACTAAGTGGTCTAAAATAGCATGTTGGATTTCGGTCATGTCCTGCGCTTCGTCGATAATTATTACGGGGAAGCGCTTGATGAGGCTACGTGTTATGCGTTCTGAGTTTTCGAGGGCAAGGAGTGCGAAGTAGTTTGCGTCTGCCTGTGAGGCCAGCCCATCCACGTTACATTTTATCTTGTAGTTTAGCATTGTTTTTTGAGCCTGTGATGGCTTGCCGTCCTTTAATGTCCAGTCAATAACGAATGTGTCCTCGCCACGAGTATCGATTATCCTCCACTTATTTTGTACATGCTTCATTGTGCCAAATGTCGGCACAATATCGCCTGATAGATTGTAAGCTAATTTATCAAAATAATAGGCCGGGAGTATCGTACTAAGTGTAAATAATCTAGGATTATTCTTGGTTGCAATACGTACGGATCCATCTTTTAGTGCAAGCGGCCTGTAAGGCTCACCGGCAAGTGTAGGCTTATCTGCCAGAGATCCCATAGCAGCGTTACCGTACGGCAGGAATACCCGTTCATTAAGAAATGAGTCTAGAGTTTGGATTGTATTAGGGGGTTCGAGTAGGTTAAACCCTTTTTTCTCATTTTTAATTTTCACTTCAAGTTCATTTTTTGCGACATTAGTATAGGAGAGAATTGCCATACCCTGCCAGCCTTTAAAGCCCATCTGTTCCCAGTTTTTTGCTATGTCAAGGCAGTACTGTGTTAGGAGCGTTGTTTTTCCTGTGCCGGCGCGCGCTGATACTACATGTAAACCCTGTCTGGGTTTATTGTCGCTATCCCAGAGCTCCTTTTGTTCAGTTGTTAGAGGCACTTTCTTCCGATTCTTTTTTTGTCACATGCTTAATCGCATCTTGGATATACTGAGGAACGACAAATTTCTTTGCTTTATCTTCATCCAGTAATGCCTCATGGATATTATAGGCATAATCAGATTTGGTGGAGATAAACTGGCTATTGGTCCGTGCCTTTCCTTCCCACTTGCTTTCGTCGGTGACATACCTATTTTTGCTTTTATCTTCATTGCTCGATTGCTTCATCTTTCTATAAGCTAGTCCAGGATTATCAAAATCGACGAAGTTATTAGCGTGTCTTTTCGCCGTAGTGTCATTTGCATCCCTCGCCGAATATGCCGCATTCCACAATATTTCCAAAGTCGTCGTGTCGTTCGGGGTAGTTAGTGCTGAAACGAGCAGTTCGAGCTCAAACGTGCCAACCCCGTCGATTTCAGCTTGTTTCCCTGGAGTGGCTCTGGGCTTTTGACATAGCTTAATTAGTTCTTTTATATCGGTAGGGAGAGCATCTGGGTCACGATCGTCATCACCAATACGCGCGCTCCTCATGTCTAGCCCATTCTGTCCGATGATGTCCTTAAAATGCCCATAACCATGCTTTGCATCGAGTACTACGATTTCTACACCATTGGCTCGCAAGTTATACTCTTCACCCATAATTTCTGAAAATCTTTGTATGAGCATACCCTCTGTGACGCCCTCGACGAATATTACGGAGTTCGCGAATAAGAATTGAGAGCGCGTAACGTCAAGGAATTTATGAAGGTATTTTCGATGAACTGGTTGTATCTTGCGAAGCATGACTGCTTTTGTACCTTCGTTCGAGCCTGGGTCGTCTCTCAATACAATTATTTTTTCTAGGCCGGCCTTAGAAGTTATTGTAGGAGAGTGGGAAGTGACAAATAACTGCTGTTTCTTGATATTGTTAAGCTCGCTGAAAAATGAACCTTGGAGCTGAGGGTGTAGGTGCGCTTCAGGCTCTTCAATGAGAAAGAACCGGCTAATTGCATCATCTTCTTTATTGCGGGATAGTACGATGCTGGAGTAGATTAGATTATTAATGCCCATTCCATTACTCCCCAGACCAAGCGCGGCAGTGCCTTTGCCGCGCACACCGTAATGAAACTCTGCGCCGAGCTGCCTTAACATTTCGTCATTCAGGTTGGTAGGCGCGAACTTTAAAAAGTCTTCATCAACGTTATACCCGTAGGGGGCTGCATACTTTGTGAATTTAGTGCGGGCCTCCTTTTCGTGTTGATTCTCGCCAGTCGCATCGCTAATGCTAGATAGTACTGCGTCTTTTACAGCCTTAGGGATGACCTTCAGTTTCTTTGAATTGCCGTGTGCGTATAGTAATCGTTCGATCTCATGGCCTACTCGTTTATAGTCTCTAGTAATGTCGCGGAGCGCATCTAAATAGATTGCTTTCATGTAGTCGAGTGTCTTTATATTTACGGTGTGAGCAAAGCCTTTACCGCCGGAGACGATTTTTGATTTGTATTTGTATCTCAGTTTGTCTTCGTCGAATACATAAGATGCGACTGTTCTAAGCTTGTACACTCCGTAGCTGGGCGCCCCGGTTGCTTCTTCATCAGTGCCTATTTCGGCAAAGATAGATTCTGCAGCGGAATCATTACGGCCGTAGAAGGTTGCTTCAATTATAATGTCTAGTTCGCTCTGCTCTTCCTCTAAGCGGCTGGGGTCTTTGTGGGAAAAGCGTATGAAGTCATCCATTTCTTCATAAGTGCCGGTATTGAACAGTAGTCTAAGGACATCGATTAGAGCGCTTTTCCCGTCGTTGTTCCTGCCGATGATTACGTTCAGGGTTGGTTCAAATTCGAGATCGATTTTCTTTAACAGCCGGAAGTTTTCAATATGCAGGTACTTAAGGAAAAAGTCTGGCGCTTCAAACTCCGTTGTTGATTGGTTGTTGCTAGTGGTACTCATAAGCTAATTGTAATTGATAATGCCTTTATCGCTAGCCCGCTAGCTGTAAGTTAGTAACGATTATTATGCGTAGGGCTTGAAAAATCGTTGCAAATACCACCCTTATTTGCAGTGCTGAGTAGTCCAGTCCGAAAGATCCGACTCCGGACCAAAGCCACCGAGGCTCACGGATAGCGCTTGCGAAGGATCATTATCTATCTTTTCATAGAGTAGTTTAAGAGTTTTTACGGATGGCTCAATTTCTTTCGGTGCAACGGCATCTAAGCTTCTAAGAGCAACAACGAAATCATGGGGATTGTTAGAATCGTGCGTAAATGGATGAAGGCCATAGGAATCACCGTAGCTTTTAGCCAAACGCGCATCCTCTTGTTTGAATGTGTCACAGAAAGCAGCTACCGACCTAGTAGGCCTAGAACATGCAAAAATTACAAGCATTGCTACAATAAACAATAATAGCGCTCCGGCTCCAATAAAAACAGTAATGTGCTTTTTTGCTAGCACCTTCTTTATCTCTTCAGCATTCATACATGTTGAGTATAGCAATGCAAGCCAACTTCGGTCTAGTATTTGCAGGATGGTTATCCACCGAGCCTTAGTTGCGCCCTACTGATTCCGCAAAAGTTCCATAGGATGCACTTTGAGTGCTTTCGCCAGTCTATGCAGATTACCCAAAGTTGCAAACTGCTGACCATGCTCTATAGAGGTTATTGTGTCGTAGCTTATGTCAGCCTTCTCGGCTAACTGCTCTTGTGTTAGTCCAGCCGCTTTGCGCAATTCGCTCACGCGCTTGCCGAACCTCTTATAGTGTTTTGGATCAGTCTTTGCCATTACTTGAACAGTAACCGACTAGTAATGTAGACACCAGGTAGTTAAACTACTAGTAATTATAAATTCTGTGATATATTACAGATACAACTAGTAATTAAATTACCAGTAAATTATGCATGGATTATACACTGAAAGACTTTCACCAGAAGATAAGCCCCTATCATGGAAATTAGCCCGCCACATTTGTTCCCACGGTGCACGAGGCAGGATAGTCGTGGTAACTGACATGCCAACCACCCTGCTTTCTGCAACGCGTAAGCAATGGTTTAAGCTGCAGCGACAAGCACAGAATGAGCAATCTAGTACGCTCAATCCAACTCGTGAAAATATGCTCTCCGACCGAATCCTTTGGATGCAAACCGTATCCTTTACGAGCAAGCCGCCAGATGACTTACTCAAAGCCGATATAACGTTCGCCACAGCCGATGACTTTGTACGTGTACCGCCAGTTTGTAGTTGCGTCTATATTACGTATGACTTCGACCGCGAAAAGCTTCACATGCTCACGGCGTGGCTACCCCGTAATGCCCTGGTAGTGATGTATGAATAGGCGTAACCTAATGCCACCCATTGAAGAAGTGCTACTCCGTCTGAAATTCATCCGCAGCAAGCGGCAGGAATATCTCATTAGTCTATCGCTGGATAGCGGCGGCAATATTATCAGACGGCGGACGGTGACAATCGGCTTGCTCGATATGGCCGTAGCTCATCCACGCGAAGTATTCGCCGGACCACTTAAAGACCGGGCAGCGGCGATAATAGTTGCACACAACCACCCGTCAGGTAATCCCAACCCAAGTAATGAGGACATAAAAACGACTCAGCAGCTAGTATCCGCAGGTCAGCTTTTGGGTATACCAGTGCGAGATCATATCATTATTGCCTCCAAAGGATATTACAGCTTTATGCGAAACTATCTAATCTAACGCTGTCGGCGACAAAGCTCGTCATTGAAAAATACAAGTCCGAGGATACGTATACTGAGTTCATGCCGAAAACTTGAGAGTCTTTATTCGTCAAAAGTAAGATGCTCTAACTTCTTGTAGACGGCATCTCTTTCGATGCCATAGTGCAGGCCATACAGATAGTCGTTGGCCTTAACTATATGTTTAGACCAATCAAGCTGCAATAATGCGGCCACTTCTTTAAGTACCGTCACGCTACCACCCTCAATTTCAAGATAGTTAGGCAATCCCGGCCATGTCTCTAGTTCTACGAGCGTACCATCCGGCATTTGCCAGGTTTCTCGTCTATTCTCTTGGTAGCCGGTCTGGACAAGCCCCGCATTCAACAGAATGTTACATGCAGATTCGAAGTCACTTACAATAGTCTCGTATTCTTTCTGTGATTCGATATCGCCGCCGCTAGCACGTTGTTTGGCGCTCATCGTAATCTTATTTCCTTCGTCCCTAACGCGAACATAGGTACATTTCATGCCAGGATTCTTTTCGTAAGAGAATACGCGCCGCCGCATAAGGCGTTCGGGCGTTTTTAACACGGCGTCTGCAGTCTTTAGCTTTTTACGAATTTCCTGCATGTCGATAGGAAAAAACTTAACTTCACACTCAATTGGAGCATCATCCATATGTGAGATACAACTCTAAACTTCGGAGAGCTTCTGGATCAAGAGTTCGATTGCCTGATCCTGGAAAATAGGCTCTTTTTGGTCGTTGCGATAGCTGTGGTCCGCGTTTGGTAGCTCAACCACTTCCGCTTCAACGTCGTACTTTGCTAGCTCTTCCTGAACGGCCACTGCATTACCAAAGCGATCATTTTCACCCTGGATTACAAGACTTACTTTGTTTTGGAGGGGCGCAGTCTTAACACTACCAATAACATATCCAAGCACAATTACATTTACAGCTTCGT
>Ga0247778_1000943_pt1 | contig 18846 bp, 19 predicted proteins | sample UWRJL049202B5_FD_179939 | JGI IMG/M metagenome (GOLD analysis project Ga0247778, IMG submission 179939) | Plant litter microbial communities from Arlington Agricultural Research Station in Wisconsin, United States - UWRJ-L049-202B-5 | ecosystem: Environmental > Terrestrial > Plant litter >... | reverse complement strand
AGGAAAAAGAATCTTGTATTAGTTGTTCTTTCTACTGAAAGAGAGATCTTGCATTTATATGCAAGATCTCAGGAAACTAGTTAAATCACATGATCGAGCCAATTACCTGATCACCCACTACATTGTGAAGTTTGTAGGAGTATATATCCTTGGAGAGGAGAATATTTAATTATAACTATTGCAACGTCGACTTCTCCAGTATACAACGAAATATTCATATATAATGGTCAATAATTTAATAGTAGATAATAGGCTAGTAAATAAATATCACGATCTGAATCTCCTTTACACTGGCCAGGGTAAGTTAGTCGAGACTAAGCAGATATACCAGTAAGTATTATAAGGTAACAAGAAAACATTAGGTTCGGATCATATGTCGACGTTTAATACGATTAATAATCTGGAGAACCTCTACACCACCCAGGGTAAGTTGGTCAAGGTTGAGCAGATGTACCAATAGGCACTACAAAATTACGAGAAGGTATTAAATCTAGACCATATATTAATACTTATTATAGTTAATAACTTGGGAATCTTTTACAAGAACCAGGATAAACTGGTCGAGGTTGAATAGATGTACCAGCGGGCGCTGCAAGGCTACGAGAAGACATTAGGTCCAGATCATACGTTGACACTTAATACGATCAATAATCTGGGGAACTTCTACGCCATTTAAAACAAGTTGGTCGAGGCCGAACAGATGTACCAGCAGACGCTACAAGACTACAAAAAGGCATTAGGTCCGGATCATATATCGACGTTTGATACGGTCAACAATCTGGGGGACTTTTACATTATCTAGGATAAATTGGTCGAAACTGAGCAAATATATCAGCAGATGTTGCAAGGTTACGAGAAAACGATCGGCCCAAATAATATTAATATTTATATCTTAGCTCTAAATACGATCTTGAACCTAAATATTCTCTTCAATAATCAAACTAATCTAACGAAAGCCAGGATTATATTTTCAAAAATATTATATAGATATAAGTAAGTCTTCGGATTTGATCATACTAAATCCAAGATTTTGCGAAACAAATTATATACTTTAAATACCATAATAACAAATAAAGCCTCAAGAAATATAGAAGAGTATACGGACGATCTGTTTATAAAATTATCGTATCTAATATCAAAAAGTCTCCCTTAATATCAAAACAACACAAACTATTTCGAAAACTTATTTTAAAATTTTGTTTTTGATTTATGGTTCGAATGTTTTATATATAATAATTTTTTCTTTATATATTTATATTAAAAAATTTTTAATTTAGTTATTCAATTTATTTTTGAGTATAATTTATAAATCCAGATATTGTAAAAGAGTTGATTTATATACTTAATAATAATTACGTAATTGAAATTCAGTTATTTATATATCCTACAGAGTTACTTGATGAGGTATCGACCCGGGTGGGGATTTAGTATGAATTTATATATTATAACAACTATAATACTTATAATAATTTCTAATTTAAAAATAAAGTCGTAAAAACTAAATACGATCCTTTTATATATATAATAAGAAATAAAAACTAGATTGTCGAACTATTCTTAAGGAATTTTATTATATTATAAAATAAGATTACTTGTAAATCAGGTGTAAGGGCAACGACACGAATATAATTTATTAATAGAACAGGTTTAGAGTATTTAAGAGTAACCGCGAAATACGATTTATATAAAATTAAAAGATACATTGATATATATATAGAGTTCAAGTTGCTCAAAGTCAAAGTACCTATCATTTTTCTCGGCACGGTGGGTTTCTCGCTACGCAGGGACGGACGTTAATTCAGAACTTTGACGCTCAATGCAATCCGTTGCGATTTGTCAATTATGCCAGCGGTCACATGATTCCACCGAAATCGCTAATGCCGAGACTCTCCGAGCTTTTTCCAACGTCATCGGAAAGTCTTGTAAGCGTCAGGATGGATTAGTATCCTGGGCAAACAACAACTTTTTAATCGCCGGTTCTGAGTAGAATATTTAATTTGGTTTAATAATCTTCAGTATTTCTCTATTCATTCCCGGCCCTAGCGCCTCATTCGGAGATAAGGAAGCCCTGCGAGCTGCTGAGCAATCCGAGTTCGGGAGCGAGCTACAGTTTATCAACCCCACATTGCAAACGCAAGCGCAACTCCCACTCACCAACTCCCCGCAGTCCCTCAATCCCCTCTTCCCTGATGAGCTCTCTATTCTACAGTCCCCTCAAGCTTCAGTAAATCCAGATCTCGCGGACGAAAAGCAGCTATGACCCCTGTGCCCGAGCTCCCCGATCCAGCCCACGCAGAAGTGGACTCCATGCTGTCCCGCAAGTTCGGCCGCGAAGTAGCCAACTACTTCTCCGGCTCGCCCCTCAACCGCGTTTCCTTCCTCCGTACAAACCACGACTTCATTACCAAAGCGCTCACGCACCCCTCTACCTCCTTCCTGCTTTTCAACGACCTCGCGCCTCTAGCCACAGACCCCACGAAGCTTGCATACGCGAAACATGAAGATGTGCGGGGCTTGATTGGGCCGAATCCTTTTGAGAAGAGCGAGGAGCAGTTGATTAAGGAGTATAATAGTAGCGTCACGCTACCTTTGGTGCTATTCCTGGGTCTGGATGAGAGGAAAAAGGAGGGCTTTGAACATGGGATTTACAAGGGGCAACCGTTCTTTGCGGTAGATATTACGCCAAGAGGGACGGTTGAGAAAGAGGCGAGTGCTGTGGTTGAGGCGATGAAGGCGAAGGGGCTGTCATTCATTGAGGGGAGGATGCATATGTCTTTGAATGCGCCGGAAGGTATGGGAAATTCTGCCAATTGGATGAAGAGATATGCTGATTCTTGGTATAGCTGCAATTTATGCTCAGGCTCGTGCGCTCCTTGATTGGAATGCACGGAATCCATTCTGTGGAGGTTGTGGCCAACCCACTTTGTCTGTCAATGCAGGCACAAAACGCGTCTGTCCGCCAACAGATTATGCTTCCCTTCCAAATGCCCAGGGTGCCACTACCACTGAGTCTACCCCGCGAGAACGTGCAGCATGCGCAACAAGAAAAGGCATCTCCAACCTCTCCTTCCCACGGACTGATCCCACCGTGATCATGGCCGTCGTATCTCACGACGCAAAACGGGTTCTCCTCGGACGTTCAAAACGCTTCCCGCCTCACTGGTACTCCACTCTAGCTGGGTTCTGCGAGCCCGCCGAATCAGTAGAGGAAGCCGTGCGTCGAGAAGTATGGGAAGAAGCGGGGGTGCATCTGGGCCGCGTCGTCATCCACTCCACGCAACCATGGCCGTATCCCGCAAATTTGATGATTGGAGCCATTGGACAGGCTCTGCCTGATGGTGAAACGATTCATTTGGAGCATGATCCGGAGCTGGAGGATGCGAAATGGGTCAGTATGGAAGAAGTAAAGGAAGCCTTGAGAGTCGGCACCAGTGGGCTTGGGGAGCCTGCAGGTGAAGGATACATAGAGGGGAATCTGAGATTACCGCCGAAGACGGCGATTGCTAACCAGTTGCTGAGTGCCGTGGTGGGCGGATTCTTGGAATCAGGGGAGGTCAGCAAGATTTGAGTGCTACTTGGCTTTGAAAGGAGCATGGTAGGAGTTGGTGGCTGTAGAATAGATTGCTAGGTGGCTTGGGTAGAGGACCAGGATACAAAAAAGATGTAAATATTTAGAATAGAACGAAGTGAGGGCAGAATCTAAGGCCGCATCTGGCGTGTCTAAAACATGTATCGCTTGACTTGCCTGATATACTAGGTTTAATGGTTTTTCTAACAAAACCAAAACCGTAAAATATAGAAAATATCAACAAAATAAAGCATCAATCAAGGAGTACCGGTATATGATATCAGGGCAGCAAAGAGCTTCAGCTTCTCTCCTATATCAAAGCAAAGAACTCCAAGCTTAAATTCGAGCTCCAGGAAACAAAGTCTACATTAAACGGTTTTATGCCGAAGCTTATCGTGGTACGTGAGGCAAGCAATGCCCCGCGAATCATCCTCGATTAAAGCCTTAAGCGTTGCCCCCCCTGCGCCCTCGCCTCGCCTCCTCGGTGCGCAAGCATGCGCGCGCCCAATTGAAATTATTGCCCGACTTTGAGGATAGACACAAATTTCTAATACGCAACTCGAAATAAGGCTTTGGATACACAGCATATCGCTGCGCATTTGATTCGCTAGTTAACTCTCACCGAGATATTAAGGAAGATGGTCTGGATGCCTCATACAATATGGTCGCCTCACTGGAGCCTGATGCAAAAACAGAGCCTACAAATAGGCTGATCGGCCTCGCCCCTCAACGCGGCTCATCAGAAATCGTCAGCTTTTCTGTTTCTGCCAAGGCCAATTATTCTTGGGGCAAGCTTGAGCTATCAATTTAGTACGCGTTATCCAAAGACGTTGCGTGCTGAAACGACGTCGTGTGCTGAAAAATTATTGTGGAAGCAATGGCGTGGCGTTGGGAGTACTTTGCGTCGTATCGAATGAATAAAGATATTCTCCAGGGGTTTTTGAGACCGATCTTTGGGAATTACGACTTCCAGATCACGGTATGCTAATTTTCCGGTTTCGGCGGGAGTGTCGCTTGTGAGGGAGTTGGGCTGACAATTGGTTCTCAAAGCTCATGACTGACGACTTCGCCTTCTGGATCCCAAGAGCATTGACCGAAGTAAGTATGTGGCCGATTTGGAGGCAAAATATCTAACCGATCGGCTTAAGGAGGAAAAGAGCCATTTGTTGACTCAGCGAGTGCCGGCTCCATCCAACTATTGACAGCGCAAGGAAAATGTCATTTGAAAATGAAGGCTACGAATCGAGGGAGAGGAGTTCTGTTCCGGAGGTCGCCACGTGCGACGGGGATATGCAGGGGGGCAGAGCGATGGCTGAAGCTCGAGTCTCACGGGCGGTAATTGGGTGGTGACCGACCCGTGTGGCAGTGTTTTTCTTTTCTGCCTTTCTTGTTTTAAGCAGAATCAGACAACCTCCGAGTTTGGATTGACAATCTTCATCGTGCCATTATATAATATTCTACTTTATTCTTTCAATTAAGATAGTAACTGAAAATGAGTGATGTTCAAGATAAGGAATGGTTTGTCCAATCTTGCGGCGAGGCTGCGCTCTATCCCACAAACCTCGTCTACCACGACACATACGATTATAACCTGAAAGCCTACACTGCAAGACTCGATGAGAGAGAAAGCCTACTCTTCTGTAATGAGAAAGCTTCATTGCTGGATTTGTGGGAGTACGACGATTTTTCACAAGGTAATTGGAGGGTGATCCTGCTCGCGAACCAACTGGCTAATCATACTTCTCTAGGATTTCAAGGAACTTGTGTCTCTAGCCTTAGTGATCTTAAAGAGCACCTGGAGGGATTTGTATCTCTTGGTCGCCAAGACCCCAAGTGTAGATTCATGTCAGTTTTGAAACGGTCAAGTTTACATACAAAGTCTAACATGACCCTGTCAGCTTTATCCATGCCCCGAATTCTCGAGAATGGTTGAATACGAGTCGGAGAATGCTCACATATGCACTCACCTACCATCAAGTTATGCCGGCTTTTCTCGATTTTTTATTTCCCTTCGGAAGGCAAGAGCACGCTCGTGATTTCCATTTCAGCGGCTTTCGTCAGGAGACTCGTCTCGACCCGATGCATAACGGACTCGATATTCCAGAGCTTGGTCGCTCTGGTCAAGAACTGCGGATGTCTTATAGCTTAAAGTCGGTCGAGAAGTCAGATGGGCAAGAACACTGGCCATGGTCAATACGGCAATCAGCAATTTATCATTCTTTCGACATCAAGACCGGAATTTCGTCATGGGTCATTGTTAAAGGGAACAAGCTCATGAAGAGTAGAATGGAGTCTGTGACAGAATCACGCAGCTTTCAAAACGTCAATGGGTTTGATACTCCAGCAGCTTCGTTTTCCTCATCACTTGCGATGCACTTAGTCATTTGCGATTGGTGTAGCGAGGATTGGAGATGGTATATAAGCTTTCTTGAGGAAGCATTGCAAGAAAAAACGCGACGCACTTTGGCCGTTCATGTCGAGACACTAATTAATCGAATCGAGACAGACCCAATTCAGGCATTGAGTCCCTCGAGCACCATATTGAACTCAGAGAAAAGAGCTTACAGCGATCTGAGTATTCTCAATAAACCGACAAAATCGATGGCGCCGCCTGAGCTTCCTTCTGGGCCTCCGCCACCTCCTCCAGGACGACCGCAGGCACCTGTACCCTCTTATGGTCCTGGGGTACCTTTAGACCCGGGTACTTTCTCTTTTAGCGATATGCAAAGGGTACAGTTTCTCGAAGATAAAGCCAACGAAGTCATGTTGATCCTAGAGTCGAATATGCATGTTCTTACGGAGCTTGAGCTGCATTACAAATCCGTCAGAGACTCTGAGCATTGGCCTAAAGACTTAAACACGGAAGGATCGGCGGAAATTGTTCGTTTCCATAATCGAATTGCCAGTATCATGAACGATCTGCGAATGCAGTCATCGAGAACTAAGACTTTACTTCGATTACTTGCCGACAGGAAAAGCTTGGTCAGTATTTCAGTTGATTTATAACGTCTACACTCGCTAACAAGAATAGCTCTACGGGATCATGGGCTACCGCAACACTGAAGCTAGCATGCTTCTCGCTATGAAAGCACAACAGTCGACTGAGAATATGGAGTTCATGACCAAAGATATGCATGTCATTGCTCAGAAGACAAAACAGGAAACAGTGTCTATGCGTATCATCACTTTGGTGACTTTGTTCTTTTTGCCCGGGACTTTTATATCCGTAAGTCAATAAATGCTAGTCAGTGAACGAGAATGAGAACAGTCACTAACGAGATGCAACACAGACTATTATGAGTACCGACATAATCAAATTTCAGATCGACAGCCTGGGGAAATCAAAGGAAATATTCCAAGTACACGCTATACAAGTATACATGGCAATCACTCTTCCTCTGACATTTCTTGTATTTGCATCTTGGTATGGAGTTTATTGGTGGGTTGATAGGAAGGATAGACTGAATAAGAAGAAGGTTGGGCTTCTGCGTGGTGCTTCAGGGGTGTAAGACATGATCGACGAGTATTTTCCAAGCCGCCCTTTTGTGTATTTCTATAATTTCTTACTCAGTACCTGTATCTTCAATAAAATGCCCTTAATAGATGATTTAATTAGGCCTTGCCCTACAAGTTAGCCTCAGAAAGTTAAGATGCCACAGCAACAGAAAATTCGAAAGTCAACGAGAACTCGGGCGGCTCATGCACCACGCCCCAAATGGTTCGCAAATCTCATGCGGGCTTAATGGGAGTACAACAGCCCCACTTTGGCGTTGTCTTCCTCTCCTCATAGGTACAAATCGTACCTGCCCCTGTTCTCCTCAGCTGCTCCAGCTGTTGCTTCTTTAGTCACCGATGGGGTGAGGCTCTGCGTAGCCTGATATGATCGCATTGTCATTACACACCGCGGCAGTTGCATTTCACAAGCTACTATACTCTCGAATCGTGCTCGAATCGGATCCCAGGCCAAGTCTGTTTCGTTGGCTTAGGTTACAGTATAGGCCTGCGGAAGCGCCAAGACAGCACTGCGTATCACGGACTCGAGCCTGCCACCTGGGGCTCAGAGGGGCCCCCGCACGACACAATGGCGCAGCACGACGAGCACCCTGACATCCGGGCTTTCTTGGGGTGGGCACGCAGGAACAGCCAGTACGCCGTCCTCGACCCAAACACGGAGGAACGCTGCGCGTTCATGCCTCTGAAGACAGTTCAGGAATACTTCAAACAGGATGATGGCGCGAGGCTGAATGAACTCCTTGTTGCGGTGTTTCCAAACAGAGACCCACCAGTCGATTCGGACGACATCTTCGATAATTACGCGCAGATATTCTGCATCCTGATTGAAACAGGTAAAGGAAGGTTCATCGAGAACTTTTCGTCTTGGAATGTCGGCGACCGACTACTGCCCTTCGATCCAGATGATCCCCCTCCAGCACACTTTCCGATCGACACTGGAGATCCGAAATTCTACGAGAACTTCTGCAGCAAGCAATGGAAATTCTGCGCGCCAGAGTTTAGAACGCCAATGACAAATATACAATTCCATCCACAAAGGATACTTCCAATCGTTAGCAAGGAAAAGATAGCAGGTGGAGGAAACGGAATGCTGTACAAAATAAGATTGCACAGCTCGTATAACAAGCTTTGTCCCCCAAGCACGGTACGCACCCATTATCAAAAGCTTAATTTCCCTACTGTATTATGGAGCTAACGGAGCTTATTTCAGGACACAAACGACCAACCCACCAATACATACGCGCTTAAAACATATCTGACTCCCGATGCGAAGAAGTATTACGAAAACGAAGTCGCCGCATTTCGAAGGCTAAAACGCAAGCCAAACTCGGGCCTGATAGCCTTCTACGGATGCTATGTCCAAGCCAATGCCTTCAATATTATCCTTGAGTTTGCAGACAAGGGAGATTTAGAGAACTACTTTCGAACAACGAGCCCTCCTTCTCGCGAAGAAGACATTCTAAGCTTCTGGGAGGCAATGTTTAGGACGGTGTGGGCATTGGAGTGTGTTCACAACGTTGAGACTAGTTCCACTGGTCATAGAGATCCACTGCGGGTACTGCATGGGTGGGTACCATCCAATATGTTGAAGTGACGTACATGCCAGCTACTAATGCTCGCTAGATTTCACCAAGATATTAAGCCTGCGAACATTCTGGTCACCAGCAATAAATCAAACTCTCGTTATAAGTGGCAATTCAAAGTTGCAGACTTGGGTTTGAGCCATTTTAAAAGGGTTGTCGATGAGCAGGGGAGCGTCACAGGGAACGATGCTCAAGGAACCCGTTGCTATGGTCTGTACGTGCCCTTCATTCTGATAAAACATGCTAACGTCAGAGACAGGAGCCCCAGAATGTTACCGAAGTGACGAATTCCTAGAGCAAGCGCAGCTCCGAATCAAGCAGAATGTTGATATTTGGTCACTTGGCGGTATCTTCAGCGAAGCTGCGATATGGATTGCCTATGGCTACTCCGAAGGCATTATTGAATATAGGCGAAGTCGGAAAGATGAGACTGATCGGATCCAAGGTTTCAGGGATGGTGATTGTTTTCACGACGGAGAAAAGGTCTTGCGAGCCGTGCTCAAATGGCACAAGGATATTCTCCCAATACTGCGAAACTCGGACAAAATAACGGCATCAGTCCTCAACATGGTTGAGGTAGATATGCTTGTCTTATCAGACGCGCGCTCCCAAGCCCTGCAACTATGGCACAAGTGTCAGGGTATTCTGGAAAAAGCGAGACGGGAAGTCGATCTGCAAAGTTCTCCCACTAGAAATGAAATCGCGTCGAAAGAACCCCCACCACGTCCGCCGCCCCAGATGCCACCATCTCCCCATCCGCCGCCGCGCCCGATAGACAGTTATTCGACACGGTCCAAACACAGTCAACGACAAGTGTCATGGGATCAATCACCAGAGAGCTATGGTGGTCGTCGAGACCATAGCCCTGACCGAGAAACTATGTTCGATGGTGAAGGGTCGGCCCGCAGCGATGGCAGCAATACTCTGGACGGACGAAGCGAATACTGGGAAGCGTCTCGCTATGAATATCCGGGAAGACGACCCCAATCATCTGTGCAAAGGAGTCGAGACGAGTGGGGTCACCATCATCGCTCTGATCCCAGTGCAAATAAGAGTACCCGGTCAAGTTATCGTCCGCAATCATCAGACGAAGCTCGCTCAGAGAGGAAAAGGACATCTCTTCCAGCATCTATCGGTAGCGCTCAGTATGACAGAAAATCTCAAGAATCTGGAGAAATGTATCGCGAGGATGATGTGATCCATCAGAGCACCGGAGGTGAGCCAAGTTCAGAAGGTGGCCGGAGTAGAAGAGGCCAGCCCGAGCGTCGCAGTACACGGAAAAGCCTCCCTCCAGTTAACGAGAGCTCTGGTGATAGCTATGATGCTGGGGGTAGCAGCATGACCCCAAACAGAACTAGTGTAGTCCATCATTCAGGGCCCAGTCGGGAAACTGCCTTAGCAGTCCGCCCAGGTGTCCCTCCGTCAGCTCACAATCCACAAATTCCATTTCTATCAGTCGGTGCAGCGCTTCTCTGGAAGACACAAAGTCAATCGAGAATGCGCTTTGGCTTCGGTTCTTCAAAAATTCGTCTGGGCCATACTCCTGAGCCGCTTCCGCATCAATATTTGCAAAGGCGTCTTGAAAAGCGAGATCAGGTAGGATTAGTAGTTTCTTGGGCTCGACTTTTGACTAAATGTAACAGGCATTCCTAATAGACGATTCAGCTTCTATGCTACAATACTGGCAAGAGCTGATTAGCCTTGTTGGCGTTCTCGCTTACATTGTCAAATCGGCAGATCCTGATGGAATAGAGATGTTCTATACTATCTCTCCCGAGTCGGTGAAATCTAAAGATTCCTCAGCGCTAGTCAAATCTGTGCAAAAGACGAGACCTCAAGGCATCTCTGACATTGGCATGGGTCTAAATCTTATCCTCAACCCATATAACGCGAAGCTAGAGAAGACGTTTGGATCTGCTTCTGTCGCCGCAAATGCTCGTGAAGACATCCGAGAGTTGAGTCTTTACGTCCTGACGGATGGAGTATGGCAACCCGACAGCGATGCCGAAGCACCAATCAAAGACCTCGTGAGAACTCTGTTAAAACAACGCAAGTTGAACAAGAAGCAAGTCGGAATACAATTCATCCGATTTGGAAATGACCCCGAGGGCATAAGGAAACTCCAAAAGCTGGATGATGAGCTCACGATCAGCGAATCTGGAGGCCAGCTGTCAGTCCACACCTTAAATCCAAATCTGTTTATTTACAGAACCGATGACTGACTAGTTGATTTAGAGACATTGTTGATACCGAACCTAGCAGTGGGAACGTCTGGAAGATGCTCCTCGGGGCGATTGACCCTTGGTTTGACCGTGGCGGCCCCCCAAACCATCAGCCTGGAAGCAGTTCTTCCAATGGTCGCTAAAAGTTGCCAATTCGATACGATGCCAAGCTTCTTTCATAATGATTTCTAACATCTACTAGTTTATGCTTATATCTGACGGATTTCACTCAACGGCGTTTATGATTTAAATCTAGTAGCTTTCCTATTTTGCTTTCTCGCATGTACATATTAGATACCCCGTCTCACATACTTTCTACGCCATACTTTTCGACAGGGCGCTTACATGGAATCACTTTTGGTTGTAATCATATTCTGAGGAGTAGCGGTATTGCAGCATGATGAATGCGTGGGTGGGACTAAAAGGGAACCTCGGCACAATAGCGCAACTAGAAGGAAAATAAAAGTCGTATTTGTTTTTAGGTCGGCGTATTCTATTTTCCCTTATCTTTAAAAAGGGGTCACATCTGTACATAGAATCAGGAGCGAGGTCTGTTGATAATTTTCAGAGTGCCAATGCCAAAAGTTCAGGACATGATAAGTAGAATCGTCCTTTACCAGAGTAAATATACATTTGCGGATATCAAATATATCGCCGGATAGAAATTCATCTATGCATTCTTCTTCTCGGGCCCAATTTCTTCCATGATTAGGCCAGCTATAGATGAAGGTAGCCCACAGATGTCTGCGAGTGACAAACGGCGGGGGGAGGCAGGATATCCGGGCGGATCCTTCCGCATATGAAATTCTGGAAGCACTTTTTCCATCAAATACTGTTGATAAAAGCCGATCAGTGCAGATTGTGGCGTGCTGAAGCTCTGAGTACTGTCATGGCAGGGATGTAGATGGGGATAACACCTTGCGTGACTCTGCAAGCCTGCGGTGGGGATACAAACTGCACTGCGAGGCGGTTTGGTATTCCCCGGGCGAAAGCAAGTTGGAGATCCCAGATTCAAGCCAATCGGTGTCGTGATACATGAGCAAAAGTGGCGTGGTCCAAGCAACACTGCAAGATTGTGATTTTCCCATGGGAAACGATGTTCCTACCTTCCTATCTACATGCCCCTTTCGTCATACCATGTTTATTACTTACATGCCCCCACGTCCGGTGATAGACCCGTCGTTTCACAGCAGTATGGAACCACCGGAAGCCAACCCCGTTGGGTCCAATGCGGTTAAGTTACCGAATCGGCGAATTAAGTACAGTTACACTGCATAAGTCGAAGTGACCCTTCGGAATGCAATGCAGCTAAATATCCAAGCCGTTCCGGGCCGTCTAGAATACGAACCATGCGTTTGGGTGGCGCTTTCCTGTGCAATTTATTGGGGTTTCATGAGAAAGAGCCCGAGCTCGGGAGGAGGCTAAATGCGAATTGTTCGGTAGCTATGCAGCGTCATAATGCTTGATTGGCTTAAATAGCGTTGAGCATATTGGTCTTTCAGATGGTGTTATAGGTGTTGAAATGGGAACAGTTCATGACAAATACCCGAGTGGCCTCGAGTGGAACGAGACGTATTGTCTATATCCGCTCTTGAAACAAGTGGACGCCACCATCTGCAAGATAAGCTCTCTATGTCGTGCAGGTGTATAAACATCAAAGCAATCTTGTGGCTTGCGCTTTCTGCATCATGAACCGATGCTCGTATGCATTACTGACTAATTAATTGTTCGTGCATTCCTGCGCAAGCCAAGGTTTGGTACATGGCGAAGCCCTTGTCATTTGAAGGATTCAGGTGCATATAACATGCCATTTCATAAATGTACGTTGGTAAGAAGAAGATCTTTTCCTTTCCTGATTGAACTTGCTATAAATTAAGTGGTAGCCTAGGGAAAGGAGAATGTTGAGCTTCTCTCCGTCCTCGAAAGACAATGGACGGCGCATATTGTGCTATAGGACATGTCGTGCTTCAACCCAAGTCATTTCATATTCCAGGGTACCCGGATCTATTTGGGTAGCCGATAAGCTGAATCTCTCGAATCCAAGCATGCAACTAGAGCCTGACAAATGCCACTTTCGGACGGACCAAGCGTGAAGACTTCGTGTGTTCCAATGATGGTCTGAGGAGTGTATACGAAACACGATATGTGTTCCCTTTGCCGGAGAAGTCTGGCCTTCATTCCGCTGGGTTTCGCTTGCGGGGGAGAGATGGTTGAAGAAGGGACAAAAATTCCAGCAGATGCATTGGTCATTGGTTGGCAGATTCAACAATCCCTTCTCCATATTCGAGACAGTATACCGTCAATAAAGGCATGATGTATAGCAATATCGAATGCTCCGAAAGGTTGCTTTTGAGCGCGGCTCAACCACTCGTGCATTGAGAGTGACTCGATACACTTCTCGGAAAATAGGTATATGAACTCTGAAGTTAGAGTATTAGATCACTGGTCAATCCCACTTTCATTAGGGCAATTTGAAGATATACACACAAAGTCCCCGTCATTTCAAACAAATATGGGAGTTCCTGCTCACGCCGCCATCGATCCTAAAGATCTCCACCAGTTCGAGAAAGACATCAAAGATGTGCATCTAATATATGACTACGAGGCTAAAGATGCACACGGTAACCCCGAGAAGTGGAAATATGAGATGTATTCCACTCTTTTCATCCCACTCATCACTTCTCTGACAATCCAAAATAGGTGGTACTTCTCGTCTGACAGAATCGTCTATTCGATCCACGGTGGACCAATGGCAGGCCGTCAAAACTACCAGACTGCGTCTTACCAGTGTATTCGTCCTGGCGAGCTCTGGCAATGCAATTGGCTTGAAGGTTCCTGCCTCCCTCCTTTACCCAATCCCGAATTCTTGCTTACAATCGCACCTGCAGAAACTGGAACGGTAGTCTCCCAAGTCTATGACATCCCGAATCGCAGGATCACCACCCTTGGCTCCTTCTCCCAAGGCCACTGGGAGCATGCCGAAGCCGCGCACGGCGACAAGCGGAACAAGGAGGATTTCGAGCGCTGGAGGTCGTTGGCGGGAATCGGAAAGCAGACGGATCGGTGGATGCTGAATGAGCAGGCTGATATCCTGCACGTTTTCAAGGGCAGAGGAGAATTGGAGCCAATTGCAGGGGATGAAGAGACCTTGTGATGTCTTACTAGAACCACATTTTAGGCTTGATTTGTGGGATAACTGGCATCTCGTCGCTTTTGTATTGATCAAAGTCGATGAAGTCGCCCGTGAAGCTCGTGCCTTCGAGTTTTGGCATTTTCACTTTGACGGAAGGGGAGTCGGACTTGGCAGGTGTTAGTGCTCACTTCTTTCCCAACAACCTTGAGTTTGAACACGAATGAAAATATCAATCCAGAAAAACAACAAATAACAACTCACATCTTCACTCCAACTTAACCTCGTCTCAAGCCCAAACCTCTCATGACACTCCTCAAACGCAATCCTCATCCACTGCCTCTCCGAATTCCGTCCTTCCCCAGCCCTTTCCCCCTCACTCCCACCATGCCCCATCCAACACTGACACTCCATCCCCACACAATGTTCCCAATCCCTCAAGCCCTCAATACAAACCCTCGCCAAACTCTCTACATACTCCATTTTCCTCCTCCGATTCCCAATCACGCCCTCTGCTTCCCCCCTCGAGATCCCATGCTGAAATCCACACCAGAAGCCCTCAAATAACACATTGCTATCTTCCAATTTAAGCTGATCGTAACAAGCGCTCGTCCATTCCACCTGATCACTCCTCTCTTCACTCTCAATCCAGCCCCCGCCGCGGCCAATCAGCTGAGCTAAAAGCGGGGCTAGGATAGTTACTGTGAAGAGATGGCGTTTTAACGAGATGCGCCAGGAACGGGGAATCAGGACATAGTTTATGAATGTGAAAAGCAGGAAAAGGGATCCGGAATGCGTGATGTGGATACCGAGGCGGAGGAGCGGGAGGATTTCGGGAGGGTATTCAATTGAGGTGGCGCGTTCTAGGGATTGGACTGAGAGGGAGCTGGTGAGGGATTGAAGGGTGTAGATGACGAGGAGGAGGGTTGCGAATTTGGAGATCATTTTTTATTTTTTGTGGTTCATTTGGGGATATGAGGTGATGAGGAGCGTTTTGAGTTTTTATGGTCGTGGTGTTTTCGTTTGCGAAAAAGGGGCGAAGTGGGGCAGGTGCGGCGAGGCCAGGCAGCGTGACAAGGATGAGGAAATGAAACCAATGGGCTCTGTGTCACGAAGTCAATTATGAGGTTGAAGTATTTATATTTATATACAGTTGGATCTATATGTACAGTTGTTCTTGCAAACTACATGTCGCGATTCTATATGTACTTGTATGGGTTCATGATTCCGTTCTATGAATTTGTCAGTCGAGGTTCAACCAAACGGCGGTGAAGTACTTACCGGATCATAAAGATTTTTAATCTGCTTCATCAATTTGATCATCGTGTCACTCTTGCTGTATCCAACGTAATTTTTCTTCGCAAGTCCCAGTCCATGTTCTGCGCTGATGCTTCCATTGCGCTTTGCAATCCATTCATATACGAAAGGCTCCAATGTCTTCTCAACCTTCTTGTCAAAAGACCTAGTGGCGATATTCAAATGTAGGTTTGCGTCACCCATATGTCCGTAGCCAACAACGTCGACGACTGGGTGGTCATCTGTGTCTCCGAGAAGACCAGCGTCTGTCATCTTCTTCCGCGTTTCCTCGACCAGGCCGTAGAGTTCGTTGATGGGTATCGACAAGTCATACTTGTAGACGCCTCCCCAGTGGCCCAAACATTCTGTTATACCTTCTCTCCAGCCCCAGAGTCCCTTTACTTGGGTCTCGTCTTGGGCTAAAACTCCATCTAGAACAATTTCTTTCTCCATCACAAACTCGAGGAATTTCTCGAGCTTCTCGTTATCGTGCTCTGCATTAGAACCACTTGTTTCGATGAGACAGTAAAACGGATAATCGCCCTCTAAGGGGTGCTTGTTATTGGTGACCTTGCGAACCAAGTTCTGACTGTTGCCGTCCATCAATTCAAATGCAGAAAGAATCTCGGAAAGTTGTCCTTTTGCTTCCCGGAAAGCCGTTTGAACCTTCTCAAATGATTCAAGCCCGAATAATGCAACATTGATTGCGTTTGATCGCCGAGGGCAGAGAATTGAAACACCAGTGATGATCCCAATGGTACCTTCGCCTCCAACAAATAAATGCTTGAGATCATATCCAGTATTGTTCTTCCGAAGCTGGCTCAGGTCGTCCACGATGGTTCCATCTGGTAATACTGCTTCAATCCCAAGGACATTTCCATGCAAACTCCCATATCGTAGTAGCCTCAGTCCTCCAGCATTTGTGGCAACGTTTCCTCCGATATGGCAAGATCCCTTGGCACCCAAATCCAATGGGAAGATATGGTTCTTCTCTTTCAAGAAATTGTCGGTCACTTCCAAGATGCACCCAGCGTCGACAACGAGAGAACCCGAAACTTCATCGAAAGACCGTATTTGATTCATCCGGCTCATGTTGATGACAATTTCGTCGAAAACTGGCACAGAACCACCAACCAAGCCGGAATTGCCTCCCTGGGGTACCACAGCCAGCATGTTATCATTGCAGTATTTCAGCACCTTGCTAACTTCCTCTGTAGACCCCGGCTTCAGTACCAACTTCGTGTGCCCCCTAAATTTCCGCATCCAATCTCCGTTGAATGGCTCGATATCGTCTGTAGCATCTTGCGTCACCCCATCAATGATCGCCGATTCCGACCCAAGCAATTCTTTGAAATGTTTGACATGATCTGGGTTAATTTCTGTGTATTTCGAATCTCGCTTTATATTGGGATATGATTCAGAGGTAAATTTGATTGTTTTCGAAGTGCCCGTCGTGCCCTTCGCTATTCCTTCACTATCTTCTGTACTTGCGGTACTTTGCCATCGTGCCTGGGAGAGGGGTCGTAATGGTCTCGAAGCAGGAATTGAATTTATTCGAGCTCGGCGCAGAGCTAGTGATATTCGCGATCGACTTGCCATATTGAAAAGCAAATATTTTGAGCAAGTTGAACTTTCGCAATGGATTGTAAAAAAGTTGAAGTGGGATGTGCAGCGGGATCGGAGAAAGCTCAGCCTTGTCGTTCGAGCTCGTTGTGCCTGAGGCTCCAACTCCAGCTTCGCGACATTCGTACGCGGTGCAGCCTGCCTCCAAGAACACCTCAAGCTCCAGCCAATATCAACAATACAGCTTCGCAACGATTTGAGATTTTCACACGATACTCCAGAAGCTGTAAACCCCCCACATTGACTCGGATTCTCATACAAAATGGCGTCAGGATACGACAGAGCTCTTTCCGGTAAGCTACTCCTTGCTCACCAGCTGTTGACCCCAAGCTAACAATGTACAGTCTTCAGGTTTGTTATCAACAATCATCTAGCTTCTACTACCTGCTAACGAACCATAAAGTCCCGATGGACACGTTTTCCAAGTCGAATATGCGCTCGAGGCCGTGAAACGAGGTACGGAAATCCAGCTCCCAGCCATCAACTCAAGCTAAGGTCTCTCTAGGAACATGTGCAGTCGGAGTGAAGGGAGCAGATATTGTAGTTCTGGGATGTGAGAAGCGATCAGCAATGAAGCTGCAAGATACCCGTATTACACCCTCGAAGATTGGTCTCGTCGATACCCACGTCTGTCTCGCCTTCGCCGGTCTCAACGCCGATGCCAGAATCCTCGTCGACAAGGCTAGATTAGAAGCCCAGTCCCATCGTCTCACGGTCGAAGATCCCGTTACGATAGAGTACATCACGAAGTATGTGGCTGGTGTTCAGCAGAGATATACGCAGAGTGGTGGTGTCAGACCGTTTGGTATTAGTACGTTGATTGTTGGGTTCGACAACAATGATAAGACTCCAAGATTGTACCAGACTGAGCCGTCAGGAATCTACTCTGCATGGTATGGCCTCTAATTAGGGATACATGGGCATATATTGACAGTTTTATAGGAAGGCAAACGCTATCGGCCGATCCAGCAAGACAGTTCGCGAATTCCTCGAGCGAAACCACAAGGATGACATGGACAGAGAGGCTACCATCAAGTTGACGATCAAGTCATTACTGGAGGTTGTGCAGACCGGAGCAAAGAACATTGAGATTGCCATCATGGCACCAGGAAAGACCATTGAGATGTTGCCAGTGGAGGATATCGAGGGATATGTGAAGAATATTGAGCAGGAGAAGGTGGAGGAGGCTGCAAAGAAGAAGTCAGGCCGGACACCAGGTACTGGAAATGCTGCGATTTTGACGAGAGGACCAGATGATGCTTCAGGTGCTTAGAAGATTGCTTCTGATTCTTTCTATCATCTCATAGAGCATTTGTACTATAGCATTGAGCGATGAACCGCGGCCATAAAAGCATCGTACGACAGTTTTCCTGGCTAGCATTTCATCCATCGGCATCAGTACCAAAAGGGATATCTTTTGACGAAGGCATTTCCATGCTCTCCCTCACGCCTATAAATCCCCAAACACCAGACCGCTAAATCAAACCCTCCATCCCATCCATAATTAGATCTCTTCAATCATGCCCATATCGTGATTCCCTTTCCCCCAAAACTTCACTCAACCAAGCTTATTAGGTGCCTCTTTAACGTCAAAAATCGTCCTCCCTTCCTCCTGTCTAACCCTCTCATCCTTAATCATCCTACTATCAACCCTCGCATCCTCGCCTTCAAACTTGAGCATCGGCTTGGGTGTCACGGCTTCCAGCACAAAGTGGTTGTCGCAGTGTGGACAGTACTCGTCGCTTTCTTCGAACTCCTCAGCGTCTTTGCGGAAGGCTTTTTTGCACTTTTTGCAGGCGAATGTCTGGGTGTGTTTGTTAGAGGGGTAGGGAGAGAAGGGTGGCGGGAAGGGGGAGGGAGGAGCAAACCATTTCAGTTTTCTGCATGAGAGGGTGGTTTCGGTTTCTAGGT
>Ga0247778_1000942_pt1 | contig 18848 bp, 15 predicted proteins | sample UWRJL049202B5_FD_179939 | JGI IMG/M metagenome (GOLD analysis project Ga0247778, IMG submission 179939) | Plant litter microbial communities from Arlington Agricultural Research Station in Wisconsin, United States - UWRJ-L049-202B-5 | ecosystem: Environmental > Terrestrial > Plant litter >... | reverse complement strand
GGCGCCGCCGATGACAAAGGCGACCCAGTCCTCACTGAGTAGGGATCTGAAGGTGGCGCTATCGGCAGGAGGGGGAGGGGTGGATACGGGGGCTGTCCCGGCAGTCGTCTCGGTGATTTGTGTCATGGGCCAAAAATAGGAAAATTATTAGTCTATAAAAAAAATAGACTAATAATTGCATCTGGCGTCAAAAGCCCTGCAAGTGAGACGAATCCTGCTGCAGGCAATTGGGTTTTACGGTGGTTGCGCTGTTGAACAGGGCCTGTGAGACTTTTGAAAGACTGGCCTGTGAATTATTGGACACATTATAGATCATTACGCCTGCATAGCCATTGTTCCTGGCGAACTGCCCGGCGGTAGTCTGATCGCTGGCGTTGACATCGACGCCGATGCTCAATTTAGTCTTCGCCATGCCTGCATTGACATAGGGTTGCAATCTTCCGGAATAGTTGGCACTGTCATAGGTCATTTCCCAGCCATAGTCGAGGATATCGCCGGCTTTTTTGCCGTTGTAAGTGGCGTTGAAATATTGTATATCGCTGAAGAGGGCTTTGGTAATATATTTCGTCGTGCCCAAGCGGCTGCGTAGGGCCGATACGGCCAGGACCAGGGAATTGGTATCGGTCGTGCAGCTGGAGTATTCGTCGTCGATATCGATGCCGTCCAGTCCATATTGGGTAACGGCGTTGGCGCAGAGAACGGCAAAGGCATCCGCAGCGCGGTAGGTGGTAAAGCAGCCCCAGCCTGCATTCTGGTGATTGCCCAGCACGTCCAGCAATACTTTGATGCCCAGGGATTTCAGGTAGGCTACATAACCGGAGTTCAGGGTATTCTGGACCTGGGGGTTGAAATACAGGGCCGGCTGGTTGTTGGTGTAATTGATGTTGGCGGCAAAGATGATCGCGAAACTGAACAGCTGTCTGGCCGGGCTGCCATAGGTATAACAACCGGGGTTTTTTAAACTGTTGGAATTTACCTCTACGTACGCAGTGGTGAAGGGAGAGGTCACGGCTGCCGCTGCCGCCAGGCCGGCGGCCGTTATTGTTCGTTGTGGGGACACTGCGGAAGCGGTGGCGGTCTGCGGGTGTTGGTGCCTGGTACAACCTGCGAATAGGAAGAAAAGAAAGATCATCTTGCGGAGAAGAGATCGGCGGAGGGTCTGTTGCATAATATAAGATTTAATGATAGGCCTGGCCGATATGGACAGGCCTTGTAAATCTCCGTCAATCCCGGGGAACGAGATGCCGGTTGCGGGGATTACCCCCGGCGAATAGTAGTTAAAAATCATTCGTCCTACAATGATCCAATTACTCTTTAGCGGAGTGGGAGGCCCATCTGGATATTGCAGCGGGCATAGGGTGTCGGGTGACCGGTCACTTTTTTAAAACCGAGCTTGTGATACAGGCTGATGGCGGGTTTGAGGATCGTATTGCTCTCCAGGTAGATGCCCCTGGCGCCGAGGGTCCGGGCCTTTTCAATGATGGCCGTGCCGAGGAGATAGCCGATATTCTTACCTCTTACCCTGGGGCTGACGGCCATTTTTGCCAGTTCGAAATCGAATTCGGGGTCTTTCATTTTTATCAGGGCGCAGGTCCCTACTGGTTCTCCCTCATAGAGGGCGATGAGGATATGGCCACCTTTGTCGAGGATATAGCCCTGTGGGTTGTCGAGGGCCTTGTAGTCGGCCTCTTCCATGGTAAACCAGGTAGAGATCCATTCTTCGTTCAGAGAGCGGAAGGCTCTCTGGTATTTTGGTTCGTAGGGGATGATGGTGACCTTTCCGCTCTCCCGGTCCTTCTTTTTTTCGGTCACCCGACGCAGCAGGGTTTTCTGCTGGAGCAGGAACTCCCACTCTTCTATGGCCAGCCAGAGGTCGTGGTTGGCCTGGGCGGATAATTCTTCCATGGCGCTGTTGATGTCGCGGTATTGGACCTGGATCTTTTCGGTGATCTCCCTGCCTTTTGGGGAGAGTTGGACGCGGTTGCGGCGGCCATCGGCGGTATCTTTCTTTTCCTGCACCAGCCCTTTTTTTGACATCTCACCGATGATGGTGCTGACGGAGGGATGGGAATGACCGATCTCTTTTGCAATCGTCGTGATGGTCTTTGCTTCACCCTGGGAGAGGGAAAAGAAGACGGGGAACCATTTTGGCTGCATGTCAATGTCGTAGAGTTTATAGATCTCTGCGGCGTCGTCGGTGATGCGGTCGGTGAGCATGCGGAGGCGGCTGCCAAGGGCCACTTTTCCTATTTGATTAAAAATTTCCATTTATAGGTAATTACGTAATCAATTACGCAAATATATGAATTGCCTCTTTTCCGACAAAAAAATGTTGGGAGGGCTAAAGGGGCCGCCCGGTCAACGTAAAAAGGGATGACCACCGGAAAGGGGCAATTTCCGGGAAAAAGAATTCCGCAGGAAGGATACGGGTTGTTATAAAAAGCAGAAAAGGGGAAGGCAGATCTAGTGGAAAAGTTCGATCAACTGCCGGGCCTTCATTTCGTTATCTACCTCCTGCAACATATTATAGAGCAATTCCAGCTCTTTTTCCGTCAGCAGAAAATGGATTGTGCTGCTGGGGGTAGGCAAGACCACGCAGCGGATATTGGGGTCATGCATGGGTACATGATCTTCCTTTTTACGGGCTACTATCAGGGCAAAGACCTGATAGTCTTCTGCGCTGAGGGTCAGCATCGTGGTACCGAAGCATACCTGGAAATAATTGCAGTTCTCACAATTGACGACATAACCGTTCCCGTCTACATACCAGCTCTTGAATTGACACATGGATAAATGATTTGGAACAAATATTATCCTTTATGTCTCTATGATGGTTACGGGATCCGAAAATGCATTTACGGATATGGGAAAGCCCCGGAGGTTTCCTGATATCGTAAGTCGATTTCCTGATGTGGTAAGCCTGGGGCTCCCGATGAGCGTAAGTTTGCGCATGACAAGATGGGCCTTGACCCCCCTCCTGAGCTTATTGCCTGTCGTTCTGCTGGCGCAAACGCATGACAGTGTTGCGATCCGCACGATGGACGAGGTGGTGGTGACGGCGTCACGGACCTCGCGCAGACAGGACAGCATCCCGATCCCGGTCGCGGTGATCACAAAAAAGGATATCCAGCATATGGGTTCCCGCCGTCTGATCGATGTGCTGCGGGAACAGACGGGTCTGAGCTTCACCACCGATGAGCATGGCAGCGGTCTGCAGGTGCAGGGATTGGACCCTGATTATACCATGATCCTTATCGACGGACAGCCGCTGATCGGGCGGTTGACGGGCAAACTGGATCTGGGCCGGGTCACTGTCGGTAATATTGAGCGGATCGAGATCGTCAAGGGCGCCTCGTCCTCCCTCTATGGCAGTGAGGCACTGGCAGGTGTCGTCAATGTTATTACCACCGGCGCCGGTACGGGCACCAATGCAGGGTTGTCCTTCCGGGGCGGATCGAATGGTATCAAAGACCTCAGTGCCACGGGCAATTATGCGTTTGCGAAACAAAGGGGCGGTCTGCAACTGCTGGGGGATTATTACCGGACGGATGGCAATGCAGGGGCGAACAACGGCGGTCTTAGCCTACCACCCTATTATAGTTATACCTTCCAGGGCAAGCTGGCCTACCGGCTGAGTGCGCGTTCATTCCTGCAGTTCTCGGTCCGCTATGCCTACCGCTATCAGCATACCCAATATGATTTCAGCGGCAACGATCCCCAGAAGGACGCTACGGCCGAGAAGGATGCGAATATCGTCGGTACCTTCCGGCATGAATTCTCTGCCCGGTGGAAGAGCCGGCTGGAATATTATTTTTCCCATTATAATACCGATGAAAAGGTCACCCAGCTGAATTCGGGAAAAGAGTCGGACACCAGCTATTTCCGGCAGCGGCTGCAGCGATTAGAATGGCAGCATGATTACCAGTTCAGCCGCCGGTCCCTGTTCACGGCCGGTGTGGGCGGCAACCTGGAATCGGTGAATGCCACGCGTTATCCCGGGCGGCAGTCTATGCAGAGCGGTTATTTCTATCTTCAGGAGCAATATGATGCCGGGAAGCGGTGGAATATCACGGCCGGGATGCGGGGCGACCTGCACAGCGTGTATGGATCACTGTTAAGCCCCAAGCTGGCTGCACAATATAAGGTAAATTCCATACTTTCTTTCCGGGCCTCCCTGGGTAGGGGCTTTAAGGCGCCGGATTTCCGGCAGCTCTATCTGACCTTCACCAATCCTCTTGTAGGATATACGGTGTTGGGGACGGAGCAGGTGAAGAAGGGGGTATTACGACAAATGCAGGAGGCGGGTGAGATCAGCGAGGTTTATGCAGCTGCATCCCGGGCGGCGGCGGATCTGAAGGCGGAGAAGTCCTGGTCTTATGATGCGGGGCTGACCCTCAAACCATCCGGCTCCCTGCGTATCGGACTAAATGCATTTTATAACAATGTCAACAATTTGATCCAGACCCTGCCGATCGCGCAAAAGACCAATGGCTGGTTTGTCTATTCCTATGTAAACGTATCCAAGGTATATACGACGGGGCTGGAATTTTCGGCCCGGTATCAGCTGGGCCGCAGGCTGGAATTGCAGGCCGGTTACCAGTTGCTGTATGCTAAGGACCGGGATATCATCGATTCGATCAGGGCGGGTAAAGGAACCTATGCCAGTATCCGTGACCCGGCAACCGGCGCCACACGGCCTTCTACGGTATCGGACTATATCGGGCTGGTGCAAAGGTCCCGGCACCAGGCGAATGTAAGGCTCTTTTATCATAGCCCGTTATGGGGGATCGTAGCCGGCGTCCGCGCCAATTATTTCAGCCGGGCCGGATTTGCGGACCTGAATGGAAATGGCTATATCGACCGCTATGATGAGTTCACACCGGCTTATTGCCTCCTGGCCTTCAGCCTGGAAAAAGAATTGACGAAATGGGGTCTGACCCTGCAGGCGTCTGTAGAGAATGCGGGCGGATTCAACAATGCGCTGGTAGCGGGTCAGCCTGGCAGACAGTACTTCGGAGGGCTGCGATGGAACTGGGATAAAAAAAATACTAATCTATCACGTATAAAAAATCAATAGCATGAAAATTAGGAAAGAACTATGGTTTCTGGCAGCAATGGTGATCGTTCTGGCAGGATCTGCCTGTAAGAAAGACAAGGCGACGACGGATCCGACAATCCGCACCCGACTCTCCGCCTATGTGGAGAAGGATGGCAAGGGTACGATCTATGTGACGGACCTTCCCGGTGATACCACAGCTACGCCCGGCGCTCCGGGCAAGGACCTCTATTTCAGCTTCACGACGAATACAACGGTAGACGCTACGCAGAAGCTGACGAATAACTGGGATGTAGCCTTTGTCAACATCTACAATTCCTATGTCACTATCAACAATGGCACTAAACAGGGTACCCCGGGCTATGGCAATTCCGCTGTGGGCGCCCTGTATATTGTGAATCTGCCTTTTGACAGTGTGAAGACGGTACCCGATGCGGCCACGGTGAACGTGAATGGTTCTGCCGGTATGGACGGCTTTCCCTCCGCCAGCTGGCCAGGCTGGTATCAGTATAATCCTTCGACGCATATAATGACCGTCATACAGGGTAAGACCTTCGTTATCCGGCTGGCGGGCGGTAAATATGCCAAGCTGGAGATGACGACTCTTTATAAGGGTAATCCGGCGAGCCCAAGCCTGACGACACCGGTACCTTATTTCACCTTCCGCTATTGGGTACAGCAGGATGGTAGCACCAATCTGCGAATCCCTTAAATCGTAAATATGCAAAAGAAAGTTCTACTGGCGATGATGATGATCGCAGTGCTGGCTTATACCGGTCGTGCGCAGCAACGGATCGTCTCGCTGAATGGGAATGTCAGTGAGATACTATGTGCCCTTGGGCTGGAGGCCCAGATCGTGGGGGTAGATGTCACCAGCACTTATCCTGTCACGCTGCAGGCCAAACCAAAGGTGGGGCATAACCGGAATATCTCCGCCGAGGGCATCCTGTCCCTGCAGCCGACCCTGGTATTGGGCGTCGACAATCAACTGAATCCCGCGCTGATCCAGCAATTGCAGACGGTGAAGATGCGAACGGAAATATTCAAACAGGACCTTAGCATTGCGGGTGTCAGGACTCTTTTGGATCAGGTGGCTTCAGCCACGGGCAGTACGGCAAAGGCAGCGGCTGTCCGGCAGCAATTCGATCGCGACATGGCTGCGCTGCCGGCGACCCGGTCCGGGAAGAAGGTATTGTTCATTTATGCAAGGGGTGCGGGAACCCTGATGGTCAGTGGTACGGGAACGGCCATCGACAAGGTGATCCAACTGGCGGGGGCCAAAAATGCCGTTACTGAATTTGCGGACTTCAAGCCGCTGACGGCTGAGTCTCTAGTGGCTGCGGATCCCGATCTGATCCTCCTGTTCGACAGTGGTCTGAAGAGTATCGGCGGCATCGAGGGGCTTTTGAAGGTCCCCGGCGTTGCGCAGACCAGTGCAGGTCGTAACAAAAAAATTATTTCAATGGATGGGGAACTGTTGAGCGGCTTTGGTCTGCGGCTGCCCCAGGCGATCCGGGAATTACAGGATAAGATACAATGACCGGTCATGCGAAATACCGGGTCAGGGCAGGGCTGTTGATACTATTGCCGGCCGTCGTCCTGCTGGCTGCCTGCACGGGCGCGAGCCATATTGGCCTTATGCAGGTCATTGCGATCCTGCTGGACAAGATGGGGATCCATCTGGCAGTGCCCTATTCGGAAGGAATGGCCAATGTGCTGATGCAGATCCGGCTGCCGAGGGTATGTCTGGGGATGCTGGTAGGGGCGGGTCTTGCGCTTGCGGGGGCCTGTCTGCAGGGGCTCTTCCGCAATCCACTTGCCGATCCTGTGTTGACGGGCATTTCATCCGGGGCCTCCTTATCGGCCGTCGTCGTGATCGTGGTGATGTCATCGGGGCCGGCGCTGTCGCGGGGACTGCTGGCCAGTTTCTCCGGCCCCTACCTGTTAAATATTGCCACTTTTGCCGGGGCCTGTTGCAGCAGTATCCTTGTATTCCGGCTGGCACGCACGGAGGGCAGGACCCAGGTGGCGGCCTTGTTGCTGGCCGGTCTGGGGATGAATGCCCTGTGCAATGCTCTTACGGGACTGGTGACCTATTCGGCGAACAACGAGCAGCTGCGTTCCATTTCCTTCTGGCTGATGGGCAGCCTGGGTGGGGCCAACTGGGATACCGTCGTCTCGCTGCTGCCCTTTATCGGGCTGCCGGTGGCGCTGCTGCCGGGATCGGCGCGGTCGCTGAATGCCTGGTCCCTGGGAGAGGCGGAGGCGATGCATCTGGGCTACGATGTGAGAAGGCTGAAGGCAAGGATCATTATATTGACAACATTATCCGTTGGAGCTGCCGTAGCTGTTGCAGGCATCATCGGTTTCATCGGGTTGGTCGTACCCCATATACTCAGGACGTTGTCCGGCAGCGATTTTCGCAGGCTCTTGCCGGATAGCGTTCTTCTTGGCGCTTCATTACTGGTGCTGGCGGATGTGGTGAGCAGGACAATTCTGGCGCCGGCCGAGCTGCCGATCGGGATCGTTACGGCAATCCTTGGCGCGCCGGTTTTTCTCGTGCTGCTCTACCGTCAGAAAAGAACCATGCAGGGCTCTATCGCATGATACAGGTCAACGATATCAGTTATTATTCCAACAGCCGCGGCCGCGGGAAGGCTATCCTCAACGGGTTGTCCTTTTCGATAAGGGCCGGGGCGCTAACCGTATTGCTGGGACCTAACGGAGCCGGCAAGTCGACGTTTCTGCGATTGTTGTCGGGAGAGCGGCGGCCATACAAAGGCACGATATTATGGAACGGCCGGGAGGTCCATTCCCTGGCGCCCGGGGAGCTGGCGCTGCGGCGAGGGGTATTGACCCAGCAATATTCCATGAGTCTACCCTTTACGGTAGAGGAAGTTGTGATGATGGGGCGTTACCCTCACCACGGCAATGGGCATTCGGATAAGGATGGCGTCATTGTCCTGGAATGTCTGCGGGAGATGCAGGCCGAGCATCTGGCGCAGCGGCTCTTCAATACCCTATCTGGCGGTGAGCAGCAGCGGGTACAGATGGCCAGGGTCCTGGCGCAGCTGACGGGGCCTGTGGAATGGGACAGCATGTTGTTGCTGGACGAGCCGACGGCCAGCATGGACTGGCTGCATCAGCAGCTATGTCTGCGGAAGGCAAGACAGCTGGCCGAAAAAGGAATGACCGTGGTCGTTGTGCTGCATGACCTCAACCTGGCTGCGCAATTCGCCGATTTCCTGCTATTGATGAAGAACGGTAGATTGCTGGCTATGGGAACGCCGTCCGATCTATTGGAACCCGGGCTGATCGCCAGCGCCTATGGTATCCACTCCACAGTGATCTACCCGGAAGGATGTGACCATCCTGTCATCATCCCTATCCCGGGTCCCGAAATTATAAACCAGAAAAAATATGTCCATGAATAAAGAACAAACCACGAGCCTGAAAAGCCAATGGAAGGCTTTCCGGAAAGAAAACCCGAAAGTGAGGATCCGGGATGCTGCCCGTCAGCTAGAGACTACGGAGGCTGAGATCCTGGCTGCCTTTGCGGGCAGCAGCGTTCTGTTGCTGAACAAGGAATTTCCTGCCCTGGTGCAGCGTCTTCCTGAATTGGGCAGGATCATGGCGCTGACCCGCAATGAGTATTGTGTGCATGAACGAAAGGGAGTATTTGAAAATATATCCGTAGAGGGCGGACATGTGGGCGTGGTCACCGGGGAGGATATAGATCTGCGTATATTTTTCCGGCAATGGGCTTTTGCCTTTGCGTTGTTTGCAGACGAAGAGGCCGGATTCAAGGAATCCCTGCAGATCTTCGATCACCAGGGAACGGCCATCCTGAAGATCTTTTTACAGGACGATTCGGACCGTGAAGCCTATGGAAGGATCGTGCGGGCGTTTTCGGCGCCGAGTCAGACAATCGTCCTATCCATTCTTCCGCAACCGGCCCCGGCCGTCTATCATGACGATGCTGTAGACGAGGACGCCTTCCGGGCGGACTGGGGGGAATTGCAGGACACCCATGCATTTTTTGGAATGCTGCAAAAGCATAAGGTGTCGCGACTGCACGCCCTGCATATCGCGGGGGACGCCTTTGCCGCACAAGTCAGCAATGACACGGTGGTCGATCTGTTGAACCGGGCCAGCGCCGGCGGTTGGGAGATCATGGTTTTTGTGAGCAATCATGGAAATATACAGATCCATACCGGTCCTGTCACCAATATTCTCCCGATACCGGGCTGGATCAATGTAATGGACCCGAATTTTAATCTTCACCTGCGGCTGCCGGAGATCCGTGAGAGCTGGGCGGTCATGAAGCCAACGGCCGATGGTCCTGTCCATTCCCTGGAACTCTTTGACGACAAGAACGAAATGATCGTTCAGTTCTTTGGCCGGCGCAAGCCGGGTATCCCGGAGAACCGTGTCTGGCAGGAATGGGTGAAGGGATTGATGCAGGCGCCTATTCTCTAAGCATTCCGACCGATAGAACCCAGAAAAGACCTTATATATTAATACTATTAATCTGAATAATTATTTCTCCGAACCATCGGAATATGGAGTAATTTTAAGAGAGTATTAATATTATAAGGTCTAATCATTTGAATCATTTATCGAGAAGGGAATTTTTGCACCGCAGTGGTCTCCTGGCTGGCGGGGCCTATCCTGCCATGCTGGCCATGGGGATGTTGCCTGTGGCGCCGGCGCATCCTTTCCGGTTGGAGGGGGATGGGAAAGGGAAGAAGGTGTTGATATTGGGTGCGGGGCTGGCGGGACTGGCAGCAGCCTATGAGCTGGGAAAGCTGGGCTATCAATGTACGATCCTGGAGGCCCGTGAGCGGGCGGGGGGCCGGTGCTGGACTGTGCGGAAGGGATCTGTGAATACTGAGACGGGGCAGGGGACGCATACGGCGGGTTTTGACGAGGGGCAGTATTTCAATGCCGGGCCCTCCCGGATCCCGAATCATCATGCATTGACCTTGCATTATTGCAAGGAGCTGAAGGTGCCCATACAGGTGTATAATAATGTGAACGAGAGCGCATGGTATTTCAGTGAGGGCAAGGGCCCCCTGTCGAACCGGCGGGTGAGGGCCCGGGAGATCCACAACGATATCCGCGGCTGGATGTCCGAGCTGCTGGCTAAAGGGATGGATGCGGGGGAGATCGATACAGCGATGACCAAAGAGGAGGCCCAGAAGGTCATTGAATACCTGCGGGCGGAGGGTGGACTGGATATCGATAAGTTGTATAAGGCATCTGCCCGCCGGGGCTATATGGAACCGCCGGGAGCAGGAGAGAAAGTTGGAAGGATCGCGGACCCGCACAGTCTGTCGGCGATCATCGCCAGCGGGCTGATGGATCCGGACTTTTACAATGTTGCGGAGTATACCTATGAATTGCAGATGACCCTCTTCCAGGCTGTGGGGGGAATGGACCGGATCGCGGCGGCCTTTGCCGGCCGGTTAGAAGGACAGATACAATATCAGGCGGAGGTTCAGTCCATTCAGAACCTGGATGAAGGGGTAAAGGTACTGTATAAGGATAAGGGCGGACAGCAGCAGCATATCCAGGCCGATCTCTGTATCTGTACGCTGCCCTTGCCGGTGCTGAGTAATATCGATCATAACTTCTCTTCAGATGCCAGCCGGGCCATTGATTCCATCGCCTATATGCAGACCGGGAAGATCGGCCTGCAGTTCAGGCGCAGGTTCTGGGAAGAAGATGAGAACATTTATGGGGGGATCACCCATACGAACAACCAACTCACACAGATCTTTTATCCGTCATATGATTATTTAAGCGGTAAGGGAATTTTAATAGGATATTATAACTTTAATGAAAAGGCAGAAGCCACAGGAGCGTTATCTTATCTACAGCGAGAGCAATTGGCGATGGAGAAGGGCAGCCTGATCCATCCGCAATACAGGCAGGAATTCGAGACTTCCTTTTCAGTCAGCTGGCACACAACGAAGTATAATCTTGGAGGATGGGCACTGTATTCGGCGCAGGAGCGGCAGACTTTTTATAAGGCCTTGTCAGCGCCTCAAAAACGAGTCTATTTTGCGGGAGAGCATATGACCTATCTGAATGCGTGGATGGCGGGGGCCCTGGAATCGGCCCGTAGTGTTGTTGCAGGCTTGCATGCGCGGGTGACAGGTCAGACGATAGCCTATGAGGCGGTAAAATGATTATTCAAACCACCAAAATATACTACTACTATGGGCACAAACAACATGACACGTCGTCAATTACTCAGGACCGGCGCGCTGATCGCCGGGGGACTCCCATTTGCCGGCGGAATGCTGCAAAAGGCGGCGGCCAGTCCCGCAGCTCCCTTTGCACCCGGCACCCGCGCATTTTTTCAGGGGTCGTATATGTTGACAGACAGGGAGATTGCACTAGGTGGGCCGCGGGAGCTGAAGGCCCGGTTGTTTGCCAATGAGAATCCTTTCGGGCCTTCCGACAAGGCGAAGAAGGCCATCGTCGATGCCATGGCCCATAGTTATCAATACCCCTTTATGTTCCAAGAAGATATTTACGGGAAGATCGCGGATTATGAGGGCATTCAGAAGGAGAATATTCTGATGGCTGCGGGGTCGTCGCCGCTGCTGATGGCTTCCGCGATGTATTTCAGCAAACCCGGAGGCAATATCGTCACGGGGGATCCATCCTATGAGGACCTGCCGCACAAGGCCAGCCGATTCAACGAAAAATGGGTGAAGGTACCCCTCACCCCGGATTACAAACTGGACCTCGATGCGATGGAAAAGGCCATCGACGGGAATACGGGTCTGGTATATATCTGCAATCCCAACAACCCCACAGGCACCGTTCTCGATGCGGAGAAATTAAAATCTTTTTGTGAACGCGTGTCTAAACGTGTGACTGTATTCGTGGATGAGGCGTATATCGATTATTTGGCAGACCCCATGGGCATGTCGATGATCGGCGCAGTGAAGGCGGGGCAGAATATCATCGTGGCAAGGACCTTTTCCAAGCTCTACGGATTCGCGGGTCTGCGGGTAGGCTATATCGTGGCACAGCCGGAGATGGTAAAAAAGCTATCCGACTATACGGAGGGACCCAATTCCATTTCCGCCACTTCAATTATGGCAGCCATTGCGAGTTACCAGGACAAGGAATTCCTGATGGGGGCACTTAAGAAAACCCTGGCTTCCAGGGATTACCTGTACGAGGTGCTGAAGAAAGAAAATTATACCTATATCCCCTCCAATACGAATTTTGTTATGTTCCCGATAAAGATGGATGGAGAACGGTTTGCGGGCGAGATGATGAAACGGGGCGTGGGTGTAAGGTCCTGGACGCTTGCCGGGAACCCTAACTGGTGCCGGGTGAGTATTGGGCGGATGGATGAAATGGAAGTTTTTGCGGCCGCATTTAAAGAGTTGTCATAAGATCCACAAAAAAGAATTGAGCAGCACATGAAGAATATTGTATTGCTGGCGGCCTGTCTGGCCGTTCAGATGACCGGTCTCCGCGCGCAGGATACGGCAGCAGCCAGTGCCCTGACCCCATCGGAATACGAGAAGGCAAAGACATTCGTCGTCGGGGATCCCGATAAGGACAGCTATATAAAATTTGAGAATGCCTATATCCTGGATCGGAATGATTTTGGGAAACCCTATTTTATTACGGGAGATGACGGTATGAAAAAAAGGATCGATCTGTACAAGCTGATCCGTAAAGAGGGAAGGGTAGAGCTGGGGACCGTGATCTTTTATACGACGGAGAAGGGGCGGCGTTATTCGGCCTGTATGCCCGGTTTCAAGTCCGACCCGAAGGTCTGGGAGAAGTATTTTGAAGACATCCATGCCATCGACAAGGAGGAGAAGTATTTCGTGCTGAAGCTCTCCTATGTGCTGTCCCGGGAGCTGGGCTACCAGCTATACCGGTCAGCCAATGCCGGATCCGGGAAGGATCCCGGGGCCACGCGGGAGGCGGGGACCTATGGAAATGATATTTGTTTTCCGGGGAACATGCAGGTGGCCATGGCCGATGGAACGGTACGGGATCTCAGCGGGGTAAGGGCCGGTGAAGAGATCGTCACGGTAGACCCGGTCACGCTTGCTGCGACCCGGGTCCGGGTGAAGGAGCTGACCGTTCATGATGTGAAGAATTATGCCATCACCCGGGTCTTGCTGGTGGCTGCGGAAAATACGGGGCGCGGCGACAGGGAGATCCTGCTGCATTCCAAATGGCTGGAGGCAACACCCAACCATCCGATGGTTACCGGCGCCGGTCAAAAAAGAGCTGGGGACCTGGTGGAAGGAGATGCGATCATCTGTCAGGATGATCACCAGGACAGCTATCGCAGTTATACGGTCTGGTATAAAACAGAAAAGGCCGGCGGGATGCAGCGTGTGTATAATATCGTCGCGGGCGGGGGGACAACCTTCGTGATGAACGGGGTCATGGTATCTCAGAAATAAGATGGTGGACCCCATGTAATGGATGATAGGGGTTGAAGGAACAAAAGGTCAATTGATAAAAGACAGGATTCTGGATGGGGCCGACGGGGTTGTTGCGGGGCAGGGTCAGGGAGAAGCCCAGGTCGACTCCATTGCGCAGCCGGACGCCCGCGTTCCCGACCCAGCCGAAGAAATGGGTGCTCTGCTGCACCGTCTTATATAATGTATAGCCTGTGAGGGTATAGCTGAACCCACCTCCTACATAATAGCCGATGCGCTCATACTGTCCCTCCCGGGTGCCCAGTCCGACATTGTAATGTATCAGCAGGGGCAGGTCGGTAAAGAAGCCGATGCCATAGCCCTTGCCATCGTCATTCCCATTACCCCCTATATCTGCCCAGGCGGAACTGTTGTCCACGGCCCCTGCTATCACCAGCAGGATCAGGAGGACCGGGAAAGAGAGTCCATACCTGTCTTCGGTACCTATTTTGATGTTGGTGCCCAGGGAGAAGGAGGCATCGCCTATGTTCAGAAAATCATAGCGGATAGGTATTGCGAGGGCGCCGTTGCCATTCTCCTTAAAATTGACCGTGCCGAAAGCCAGGCCAAAGCCGGAATGCCAGTTGGCTCCTTTGTAGATAATGGGGGTCTGCTGGTCGACAGTGGAAGGCTGCTGGGCGCGGGCGCAGTATGTTGTCAGGATGATCAGCAAAATTAACTGAACACGCATGGGGGGGCATTGGGTTTTAGCGGCGTTTATATTCCAAAGGTTAAAGCTATCAAAATAACTGATATTTTTGCGGAATGCAAAAGCCGGTTTTGGTCATTAAGTTAGGCACGGCCGTCATCACGGACGAAAAGGGTGTCATCGTGCAGTCCATTATAAAAAAGGTGGCCGCCGAGGTGGCGGCTCTTTCGGGGCAATACCGGATCGTTCTGGTTTCCAGCGGTGCGGTTGGCAGCGGGCGGTCTTTTTTTGAGCATTATAAGGGGACCCTGACGGAGCGTAAGGCAGCGGCTGCTGTCGGGAATCCCATTCTTATCCGGCATTATCAGCGGCATTTTTCTGCCTTTGGCATTCCTGTAGCGCAGGCTCTTTGCGAGCGGCATCATTTCTCCAGCCGGTCGCGATTTCTTCAGCTGAAGGAGACCTTTGATGAGTTCTGGAAGAACGACATTCTGCCGATCATGAATGAGAACGATCTGGTCAGCAACGTGGAGCTGAAATTCTCGGATAATGACGAGCTGGCGACGCTGACTGCCATCGGCTTTGACGCGGCGACGCTGGTTATCTGCACATCCGTGGGAGGGTTTATGGACCAGGATAAGAAGATCATTTCCGAGGTGGAAAAGGTAGATGGCAGGATTCTCAGTTATGTGCGGACGGATAAGAGCAGCCTGGGGCTGGGGGGTATGTTGTCGAAGCTGACCTTTACCCGGCTGGCTAACTCGCTGGGTATTAGGGTTGTTATCTGTGGTCTGGGTGGAAAGACGCCCTTGACAGCCGCGCTTGCGGGTAAGGCAGGTACCAGTTTCCATGCGCAGGCCTCGAATCTGAAGGCGAGGCAGAAATGGTTGGCCAGTGGTTCGATCACCATCGGGTCCATCTTTGTGGACAAGGGGGCGGCCCGGGCGCTGGGGCAGCGGAGGAGTTTGCTGAGTGTGGGGATCCGGAAGATGCAGGGGAAATTTGCCGGGGGAGAGGTAGTGCAGTTGATGGATGAGGAGGAGAACATCATAGGCGTGGCGAAGGTCAAACTGGGGGTGGGGGAGCTGCAGGCGAACCTTGCCGTAAAGAATGTGGTGGCTGCGCATGCGGATGATATTGTGATCTTTTAAACTTTTGAAAATGCAAAAAAAGATAGAGACGCTGATCAGGAAGACGAACCAGGCAGGGGTTGGCCTCCGGTCGGTCCCTGAAAGGCAGATCAAGGCGGCCCTGAATGCCCTGGCTGCATCCCTGGTATCGCAGCAGGCTGTCCTGCTGAAGGCGAATGCAAAGGATCTTGCCCGGCAGGAGCCCGACAACCCCCGTAATGACCGGCTGATGCTGAATGAGCAAAGGATCCGTTCCATAGCCCGGGGGATCCGGAAGGTCAGCCGTCTACCGGATCCTTCCGGGAAAACCCTGGTAAAGAAAAAATTGGCGAATGGGCTGTTGGTAGAGAAGATCACGGTGCCGCTGGGGGTTGTGGGGGCCATCTATGAATCCAGGCCGAATGTTACGTTCGATATTGCGGCGCTCTGTCTGCGGAGCCGGAATGCCTGTCTGCTGAAAGGCAGCCAGGAGGCGGAAATGACGAATAAGGCGGCGATCGTCCTGATCAAAAAGGCTCTACAGGAAAATGGGATCGACCCGGACTGTGTCTGTCTGCTGCCCAGCGGCCGGGAGACGGTGCAGGAGCTATTGACGGCCACCCGGTGGGTCGATGTGCTGATCCCCCGGGGGTCGGACTCACTTATAAAATATGTGCGGGAGAACAGCCGGGTGCCGGTCATCGAGACCGGAGCGGGTGTATGTCATGTCTATGTAGAGACAGAGGCTGATATCGATAAGGCTGTGGCCATCGTGGTCAATGCGAAGGTCTCGCGTCCTTCAGTCTGTAATTCCATGGATAGCCTGCTGGTGGATGCGGCAGTGGCCCCGGCCTTTTTCCGCAGGCTGCGGGCGCCCATGGAGAAATACAAGGTGGAAATCTTTGCCGAGCCCGCGGCACGGCGGTTGCTGGAGGGATATCCATATTTGAAGGCGGCAAAAGCCTTGGATTTTGGCAGGGAGTTCCTCAGTCTGAAATGTGCGGCCAAGGTTGTTAAGGATATCGATGAGGCGCTGGCGCATATCCGGCAATATTCCACCCGGCATTCGGAGGCCATCGTCTCGCGTAATAAGGTCCGATGCCAGCGCTTCCTTGACGAGGTCGATGCGGCGGCAGTATATGCCAATGCAAGCACCCGGTTTACGGATGGCGAGCAGCTGGGGCTGGGCGCTGAGATCGGGATCTCTACACAGAAACTGCATGCGCGGGGGCCTTTTGCCTTGGAAAAGCTGGTGACGGAAAAATGGATGATCCGCGGGAATGGACAGATCAGGGAATAAGCCGGGCATTGGAATTGCAGGGCGCCAAGTCCAATGATAGGGCACCCGGCCGAAAAAAGGCCAAGGAATATTTTTTTTAAAAAATTATATATATAAACTAAGGTTTATAAAATGTGACAGAGCCTTTATTTACAAGAAGGGCCTGGTTTTTGCATAGCTGCTATAAGACTTTTTTCATCCCACCTTCTTCATTATTTCTGCACTAGACTATCCATTGTAGCATGGTTTTTGTTAATTTTTAGCCCGTAGAATTTCCTCCACATACACCTTATCTATGAACCCCCCTTTTCCTTGGCGGAGCGTTCCATTGACCCCTGGATCATTTCTCCTTAATATGCTCGTTCGTATGAAATTTCCTGCGACAGTTCTCTGAATTGCCGTGCTGGCGGTCGCATGCTCATGATTACCTATTTCAGCTAAATATTTTATCTGTTGCTAAACTTTTACAATCCAATTTTTATTTATGAGGTCCCTATTAATCGCTACCCTCTGCCTTTTGACATGCGCAGTTGTGAACGCTCAGAGACAGGCCATCGGAACGGTCATCGGTAATCAGAAAGTCATTCCCATTGCTACGAATGCGCCGGGTTATGCCATCGACGCCCAAGCCCTGATCTATTACCCGGATGATTATTTTCTAGCCAAGAACGCCAGCAAGCGTTATCCCCTCTTTCTCTTTTTGCATGGGGCCGGTGAAGGGGCCAGTTCGAATATTTCCGAGGTGATCCGTCAATCTCTTCCTCAGTTGATCTCGCAGGGGTTGAAGCCATACGGCATCGATCCGACGTCAGGGGATACCATCAAATTTATTGTCGTCAGTCCACATTGCGCGAGTTGCGGCGGATCTTATTCCTATCCGCAGCTGCAGTATACGATCCCCTACCTGATTGCCAATTACCGGATCGATACCACCTGTGTCTGGGCCGGCGGGCTTTCATCGGGGGGGCGGGGTACATTCAGTCTTCCTATGGGCAACAAGGTAGGGGATAGCCTGCTGGGCAAGAAACTGGCGGGGATCATGCCGATGGCCAATGGGGGGTATGATGACCGGACCGATCTTTTCCCCAATCTTGCAACGGCGGTGAAGGGCGGGATGTCGGTGTTGTATACGATCGGGGACCAGGACCCGGGTTATAACGCATCAGGTTTCTTCCAGTATGATGCCCTTATCGCCAAGAATGCCCAACCTGGCAGATATATTCCAAAAGTCATTATAGGGGGAACCCACAGTGCGAATGTTTGGAATCCTCCTTTCCCGGAGACCAGCAGGATATTTAGTTCCTCTGTGAATGCCTGGACACAGATGTGGACCTTGCGGAGGAAGGCGGGGACGGCTCCTGTTGCGGTTCCCTTGTCGGCTTCGGCGGGCAATAACCAGACAATCACTTTGCCGATCCCGACTGTGAAGCTGACAGGTACGGCAACGCCGGCCACGGGCACGACGATCAGGAGCTATGCCTGGATGAAGGTCAGCGGCGGGGCTGCAAAGATCAGTAATGCAGCTGCGGCGGCTACAGAGGTGACCGGCCTGGAGGCAGGGATCTATGTGTTCAAATTGACGGTGACCAGCAGTGCGGGTACTACCATGAGTCCTACGGTACAGGTGACGGTGAATCCGGCGCCCATTCCTTTGTCGGCTTCGGCAGGTAGTAACCAGACGATCACATTGCCGGCCTCGGTGGTGACCCTGACGGGAACGGCGACACCGGCTACGGGCACTACGATCAAGACCTATGCCTGGACGAAGGTCAGCGGCGGCGCTGCAACGATCAGCAATGCGGCGGCGCCCACCACGGCGGTGACGGGTCTGGCGGCGGGTGTCTATGTGTTTAAATTGACGGTGACCAGCAGTGCCGGCACGACCATCAGTCCTACGGTACAGGTAACGGTGAATGCAGCAGCGGCGCCGGCTAAGCCGGTCTCTACAGGGAAGCCTGTCCCCGGCACCATCCAGGCGGAAAGCTATGATGCCATGTCCGGCATAAACACCCAGGCGTCGACGGATGCAGGCGGCGGGTTGAATGCGGGATGGATTGATAAGGGGGATTGGATGGATTATAAGGTGACCGTGGCTACAGCAGGAACCTATACCGTCAATATCCGTTATGCGAGTCCCTATACCAATGTAGGATTTCAAATAAGATCCTCCACGGGCGCCGTGCTGGCCATGGTTGCGCCCAAGACCACGGGGGGCTTCCAGACATGGGGGACGGTGAGCACCACCGTTAAATTGCCGGCAGGCGATCAGACGCTCCGGATC
>Ga0247778_1000941_pt1 | contig 18931 bp, 18 predicted proteins | sample UWRJL049202B5_FD_179939 | JGI IMG/M metagenome (GOLD analysis project Ga0247778, IMG submission 179939) | Plant litter microbial communities from Arlington Agricultural Research Station in Wisconsin, United States - UWRJ-L049-202B-5 | ecosystem: Environmental > Terrestrial > Plant litter >... | reverse complement strand
TGCGAACACGGCTACGATACCGGCCGGCACAAGCAGCAGCTTCAGCCATGACCGCTGCAAGATATTACTCCGCTGCGCTGTAAGTAAAACAGCTACAAACCATACCAGGAAACGGAGGTTTATAGTTATGCCATATGCAAATGCCTTGAGTGTTACATCCCCTTTCACCAGTGACACGACCCCGAGCAGCAGCGTGAGTCCTATATATGCTCCGATCAGTCGCATCAACAGGCTGCCACCCACCCATGTCCGTAATGCCTTGTCGGTCGCAAGCCAAAAACCCACGATAGCCAGCAAAGCTAGTAGTAGTATTTCATCCCATACGCGCAGCAACGTATAGTGGCCGACCAGCGCCGACCCCCACACCGTTATGAACGCATGGAACGGCACCAAAGCCAGCAGGACCATCACGAGATAGTTTGCAAGGCGGGTATGGGCGGTGATGCTGGGTTTCATAAGTGTTACAATCATTATAAATGAAGAGCAACGCATCACTGGTATACAACCTCTTCCTGGTCGCTGGCGACTTCTTGGCGCTTGTCGCCGCATTCGTGGGCGCCTTCTTGATTCGCGCCGAGAGTACCGTTCCCGTAGCCCATCCTATCAGCGGCCACACATATTTCTACGTATTCTTGAGCGTACTACCCTTTTGGATCCTTATTTTTGGCTTACTGGGCCTCTACAACAGTAGTATTTATGAACGCCGGTTCAGCGAGTTCGGCCGGCTGCTCATGGGGTCGTTCATCGGCATGCTGTTCGTGATATTCTGGAATTTTATCAGCGTCAAGCCGATCTTCCCTGCCAAGCTGGTACCGATATACGGACTCGGCCTCGCGTTCTTGTTCTTGGTGATATTCCGTAATATCGCCAGACTTATCCGAACGGAACTATTCGGATTTAATATAGGACTGACACGTATCGCCATCGTCGGCAGCAATGCCATGACGCGCGAACTCATCAAATCCTTGGCAGACAGCCGGCACTCCGGCTACAAAATAGTCGCGTTGGTAGGTGACAAACGTCAGACCGGAAAGCGCCCGCTACTCACCTATACATCATTCCAGGAATTTCTGGAGAGTGCCGCCGAGAGCAGTCTGCACGGCATCATCCAGACCGAACTGTTCAAGGATGAAGCCAAGAACCGTGAGATATTGGAATACGCCCAGACCCACCATGTAAGCTACCGCTTTATCCCCGGAAACACCGAGTTGTTCGTAGGTAATATAGACGTAGAACTGTTCCGCAACTCAATCCCGGTAATCGCCGTGCGCCAGACACCGCTGTTCGGATGGGGACGGGTGGTGAAACGGCTGTTTGATCTCACGATAAGCAGCCTGTTACTTCTGCTGGTATCACCCTTGTTCCTCTTGATTGCCGCTGCGGAGCTTATAAGCGGCAGCGGTTCGGTATTCTTCAGACACAACCGGCTGACACGGTTTAACAACACGTTCCGTATCTTTAAATTCCGCACGCAGTATAAAAAATATGATGGGACCACGCCCGAACAGGCGTTTGAACTAATGGGCAAACCCGAGCTGGCAGCAGCCTACCGTAAGGGAGGAGATGCTATCCCTAATGACCCACGCATCACACCGCTCGGCAAGTTCTTGCGCGCCACCAGCCTCGATGAGCTGCCACAGCTCCTGAACGTGGTAAAGGGCGACATAAGCCTGGTGGGACCACGTGCGCTCATACCCGAAGAGCTTAGTAATTACGAAAAACGGCACACCATCCTAAGTGTAAAATCCGGCGTGACCGGACTGGCCGTAGTGTCCGGCCGGCGCGACATCGCCTACGAAGAGCGTCGCAAGCTCGATGTGTACTACGTGCAGAACTGGAGCTTCTGGCTGGACATAACCATCCTGCTCAAGACCATACGCATCGTTCTAGAACGTACGGGAGCTAAATGAACCGGCGCCCTACCCCGCTCAAAGTCGCAATCGTGCACGACTGGTTGATCGGTGGTGGTGCCGAGCTGGTTGTAGAACAATTGCACAAACTCTACCCGGAAGCACCTATTTATACTTCATACGCCACCCGGGAATGGCGGGACCGGTTGGGCGGCATGGTCAGGACAGGCTGGCTACAACATCTGGGGCCGCTCCGTAAGTTTATTCCCATCTTACGTATCTGGTGGTTCACCCATCTTGATTTTAGGGGGTATAACTTAGTTATCAGCAGTTCCGGAGCAGAAGCCAAGGGCATAAAAGTACCCGAGGGCACCATTCACATCAATTATTGCCATGCGCCGACTCATTATTATTGGAGCCGCTACGAACAGTATCTGAAACAACCAGGTTTTGGTGTATTTGACTGGCTGGCACGTATCGGGCTGCGGCTATTTGTCGCGCCACTCCGGCGCTGGGATTACAAAGCTGCTCAGCGCCCTGATCATATGATTGCCAATTCCCGACACATCCAGGCGGAGATAAAAAAATACTACGACCGCGACAGCACCGTCATCCATCCACCGGTATATATAGAACGGTTCCAGAAACCAGAAAACCAGAAATTGAAACGGAGCGGCTTTCTGATAGTGGGACGCCAGACCCCATATAAACGGTTTGATATTGCCATCGAGGCCTGCAATCAGATCGAACAGGTCCTGACCGTGATCGGCGACGGTCCAGACCACGCCCGCTTGCGTAAGCTTGCCGGCCATGACATCACGTTCCTGGGCAAAGTATCGGACAAAGTGACCGAGCACGAACTCGCCAGCGCCGAAGCGCTGATATTCCCCGGCTTAGATGACTTCGGTATTACGCCCGTCGAGGCCATGGCTTCCGGTACGCCGGTGATAGCCTACAAGGGCGGCGGGGCGCTTGACTATGTGTTGCCTGGCAAGTCCGGCGAATTCTTTGACCTGCCCACCGCAGACTCTCTTGCCAAAACGCTCAAGGCATTCCAGCCAGAACGTTACAGTCACGCAGCAATCGCCGTATTTGCCAGGCGCTTTTCTCGGGAACACTTCCAGCGGACCATGATAGCCTATATCAAAGGAGTCCTGTAGTTTTGGAGAGTACATCGGTCGTATTTGTAGGCGGTTATGGCCGGAGCGGCAGTACTATCATAGACCTGCTGCTGAACCGTGTCCCCGGAATAGTGGCCGTCGGTGAATTCCGACATCTGTTCGGCCGGGCCCTGGCAGACAACGAACTCTGCAGTTGCGGCAAACCGTTCCGCGACTGTGAATTCTGGAGCGCCGTACTGGCAGAAGCATTTCCCAAAGGCTTTGACCGGGAACGGATACAGCAAGCAGTCACGAACGTAAACCGTCTGGTAATGTTGCCCCGTTTGCGCTGGCCGCGGCTGATGACGGCCAGCATGCGGGCAGACGCGCAGCTGTACCGTGAAACGTTTGCGGCCGCATACCGGGCCGTAGCGAAGATATCCGGTGCGGATGTAATCGTTGATTCGACGAAATACCCTATCCACGGCTGGCTGCTAAGCAGCATGCCCTCGATTTCGCTGAGCGTGATGATGCTGGTGCGCGACCCACGCGCAGTTGCCTACTCATGGCAGCGCCGACGCCTCCGCCCCGAAGTCCATTGGGAAAAACGGGAAATGCCGCGCCATAGCATAGTGCGCAGCGCATTCGCCTGGAACATATCAAACAGCATCACCGCCGGCCTGCAGCGGCACAGTGAGCGCTACCGGGTGCAGCGGTACGAAGATTTTATCGCACATCCGCAGGACGAGCTTGCCGTCGTAGCGTCGTTCGCGCTGGGTAAGCCGACCAGGCTGCCGGCACAGCTGTTCGACACACAACCGCACATACCGCACACCATCGCCGGTAACCCGGTACGCATCGGCAGCGAGCAGGTACGTGTACGTGATGATGACGAGTGGCGTACCATGCCCCTGTATAAACGACTCCTGGTTGACGCACTGTGCTTTTTTGGCATGCGACGCTACGGTTACCGCCTCCGCATCAAATAGGCAGACGCTTACATACTACCGGCGCACCAGCAGATGCTGCATCGCGGCGTCGTACTGCCGGGCCATCTCTGTCCATGCATAGTGCTTCAGGGTAAAATCGCGCACCGTCTGCGGATTGAGCGTCGGCTGATTGAGTTCGCGCAAAATAACCCGCACATATTCAGCAACATTGAGTGGCTCCAGCAGAAAACCATTGTAGCCGTCGATGATGGCGTCCGGAATGCCCTCAAGCTTGGAGGCGATAACCGGAGTCCCGCAGGAGGCCGCTTCGAGCGCCACCAGACCGAAACCCTCCATGTCATTTGCCACCGGTATGTTGGGCATCACGAACAGATCCGCTACATTGTACAGATTGCGCAACACATCGCCGGATACGCGGCCAAGCAGCCGAACCTGCTTCTGCATACCCCGGTCGGCAATCGCCGTTTCAATCAGCTCCTGGTCTTTGCCGGTTCCCGATACCACATACAACACTGGCCGTTCGGCGACCAATTTCGGCAGGACCTCGTCCACGAACCATAGCACCCCCTTGCGTCGCACCAGGCGACCATTGGTATGGAGTATCTTGTAGTGTTTCAGTTCGGTGGCTGGCATATTCAGCGCCGCGGCGACCGCCTCGTACTGCGCATCCCGGCGTTCAGGGGCGTAAAAGCCGTCCGTCACCCCATTGAAGATAACAAGCGGGTTCGTACCAGGGAAAGCCTTTTGCACGATACGCTTCGTTTCGTTACTAACGGTTACGAGCAGCGTCTGTTTTACTACGAACCGTGGCACTATCATCTGATACAACGGATTGGCATAGGTGGCTTCTTTGCCGTGTATGGTCATAACGGTGGGCCTACGTACCAGCAACTTAAGCAGCCAGCCGAGCGGCGCCATGATACCGTCCTGCAGATAGATGATATCAGGGCGCCTTCGGATAGCACTGGCCAGTGCCTGCACGAATAACCACGGATATACGATCGGCAGAAGCTTGTTTGCGCCGCCCCATTTTACCAGCGTAACGTCATTCACGGCAGACAACGCGGTATAGAGCTCGAAGGCTGCGTTTTCCATGCCGCCGGTGCTGGGTGGGTATTTTCGGGTGATAAATAGTATATGCATAGCGTATTGAAACTCCTGATGTGCCACCAGTATAACAAAACCATCGGCCGTTGCGTACATACCGTGTAAAATAAGCCGTATGACATCATTTCTCAGCTCCCCACGCCTGCGCTCCCTGGCCTCCCGTACGGTTCCTCCTATTTTTTATGCGCTCCTGATATTGTTCTTGGCACTGTATCTGCACAGCGTTGATTTCTCCAAATTGGCCCACCTTGATCTTAATTGGTGGTATCTGGCGCTCGCCAGCATACTGGCGCTCGTAACCCGGTATCTCGGCACCCTCACCTGGTTCGCCATACTTAAGAGCCTGGGAGCTTCCGACCTGCACCTGCAGAAGCCGCTCATATACGTATACGCCAAGGCCTGGATGGGTCGCTATATCCCCGGTACCGCACCGTGGATATTGGGAAAGATATATTTTGCCTCACAACATGGTATTTCCAAACAGAAACTAGGCGTCAGCTCGCTGCTGGAGGCCGGGCTGCAGATCGTAACCATGTTGGTGTTCGCTCTGAGCCTGCTGGTATTCGACAAACGGCTGGATGTGTTGGGAGACGGCTTCAAGCTGCTGATGGTCGGCGTGGCTGTCGTGGGTATCATCGTGCTGATTCCAGGCGTTTTCAACCGGCTGATCAGCATCGCCTACCGCCTGCTCCGCCACAAAGACCTGCCGGCTGAACATCTGGCGTCCGGCAAAACCGTCGCTGTCGGCTCATCGCTGTATCTTATCAATGCCGTCATAAATGGCTTGTCACTGTTCTTTATCGCCAAAGGAGTCGATCCGACACTTGCCTACAGTAATATAGCCTTTGCCATGGGGGCCGCCAGCTTGGCCGGGGCTGCCAGCATGCTTGCCGTGTTTGCACCGAGCGGCCTCGGTGTACGTGAAGGCATTCAATTAGTCTTGTTCAGTCTGATTATGCCCAAAGAGCTCGCGCTGGCAGTCACCGTCATTACGCGGCTATGGAGTGTCGGCATAGATTTCGTATTCTTCGGACTCAGCCGCCTGATCGCCGGCAAAGCAGTAGCGGCTAAAAGTGATGAGGCTATGTCGCAACGTCGAACGTAAGTGATTCGTATATAGCAGTGAACGTTTTGTCGTCGTAAAAACTAGTGCCGTATTTGGCGCTTACTATCTCCAGGTCTTTGGTGCGTATCAGGAACATCGCCGGCACCAGGAAATAATCGCCCTCGATTTTCCCGTGTTTGAACCCATGCTTGCCGACACTTTCCAGCCAGAATGGTAGGGTTTTGATCTGCCCCATGAAGAATACGCGTTTTGATGACCGCACACTGTAGGTATTGTAAAACCGTTTCGCCATATCCGGGATGATCGGGAACGGCGGGGTCAGCTTGTGTCGGTCATAGATGTTCTTTACGATTTCACCGCGTTTGGACTGCACGAACACCACCACGTCACAGCCGTTCTGCTGCAGCATCGGATACTCCACGCTCAACCTATGGATGGCCAGGTTGCAATATGGGCAGCCAGCGTACCGCATGAATGCGACCAGTACGTACTTCTTCTTGTATTTCTGCAGGTCAACGGTATTACCGAACACATCTGCCGCACTGAATACAGGCGCCCGCTCACCGGCTTGCAATACAGTGTGTTCGTCTTGAAAGGTCTTCCGCGTGTCGGGCGGAGTATTTGAAAGGTCTATACTCTTATCATACCCCGATGCACTCCAAAGGCATGCACGGATTACAGGTATTCGGTCTCTTCGCGGTCCTGTAGTATCTGCTGCAGATCCTTGATCTTGTCTATCTGATCTTTCGGGACCACTAACAGCGCATCGGCCGTATCGACGATCACTAAATTATCCACCCCCGCAACGGCGATGAGCTTATGTTTGTCGTCAGTCTTGATGAGGGAACCCTGGCTATCAAGCGCAATGACATTGCCATCTTCATAGTTACCGGTGCCATCTTCAAAAAAGTCATATACCGAACTCCAGGTTCCGACATCGGTCCACTTGTACGGCAACAGGATTACCATGGCATTGCCGCTGTTCATGACATGGGTAGCGACGTCTTCGGTCGGCCCCTTGGCCATTTCGGCGTAAACCTGCTCGATAGCCTCAGTTTCGCCCGGTGCGTCCATTGCGGCCTTGATTTTCATAAGTGCATCGTACCAATCGGGCCGATATTGCTGATATGCTTCAAGCATCAGGTCCGGATACCAACACATGTGGTTGCAGTGGACGACAACATGGAAGTTTTCGACCAGCGCCTTGGTCTCTTTAAGTGTCTTCGGCCGAAACAGGAACTCGCCTATCTTGTAGGCTTCGCGCGAATCGGCCACCTTGCCGTCCAGTTTCAGATAATCCACACCCAGCGTCGGCTCCGTGGCTTTTATACCACCGGTCACCAGGGCCCGATGTTTCACTACCAGTGCTTCGGCTTCACGGATCATTTTCAAAAATCCAGCTTCTGGGTCGCGCACACAATCCGCCTGGACGATAAAGAACGGTTCGTCGGGGTGGCTCAGGCTGAGCCGAACGAACGCCAGTCCTTCGGCCGGGCCACGGTCACGGGCGATATCCGGCTCTACGATATAGTTCTTGAGCGGAATCTGTGGAGACTGCTCTGATACGTATTTGATGAACTTACGCTTGGTGGATATATAGATGTCCTCGGGCGCAAATTCCTTAAGCAAGGTAATGATGGTCTGCTCGTAGCTGGATACGTCGCCGACGATCGGCTGGAACTGTTTGGGCTTGTCCTGACGGGACGATGGCCACATCTTGCTGCCCTGTCCCCCGGCGGTCACGATAATCTTCATGCCCTTTAGTGTAGCATGCACCCGACACTGGGATCAGCCTATTGCCTTCGAGCAGTGCGTTTCACGCGGATAATTTCGACCCCTCCGAAAATATCCGATTGCACTACGCCCGACCTTGCCCGAAGGCGATAGGCTGATCCCCAACCCGACACCGATTGACACTCATCGGCCGGCAGGGTACTGTGAATAAAGCTAATGCACTGATGCATTAGTTGAGAAGCATAAACGTAAGCAAAGGAGAAATCCCCGTGGATGCGATCAACAATATTTTCAAGGCGTACGATATACGCGGTAAAGTCGGCACGGAACTCAACGCCGATGTAGCGAACCGGGTCGGCAAAGCACTTGCCGACTGGCTGCCCGTGCAAGGCGCAGTGGCTGTCGGGCGCGATATGCGGCCCGATTCAGCAGAACTCGCTGCAGCCGTTATAAGCGGCCTGCAACAGCAAGGTCGCGATGTCATCGACATCGGCCAGGTAACCAGCGACATGATCTACTTTGCTGTCGGTGGTAATAATCTGGCAGGCGGCGCTATGGTCACGGCCAGCCACAACCCCGGCGAGTACAACGGCATTAAACTGTGCCGCGAAGAAGCTAAGCCGATCGGCCAGGAATCCGGCCTGTTCGAAGTCCGCGACGCGGTCATCGCCAACCGCTTCAAAGATGCCGCCGCACAATCCGGCACCGTCACCGAGCGTGACATCACCGAAGACTGGATAGAGCACACGCTATCGTTCATCGATACTAAAAAACTCAAAGACCTGCGTATAGCAGTGGATGCCGGCAACGGTATGGCCGGAGCGATATTCCCCGAGCTGGAGCCATATGTACCCTGGGAAGTTGATGAGATGTACTTCGAACTGGACGGCACATTCCCCAACCACGAGGCTAACCCGCTCAAGTTCGAGACACTCACCGATCTGATTACCCGCATCAAAGAAAACAATCTTGACGGCGGCATAGCCTTCGACGGCGACGGCGACCGGGCGTTCCTGGTTGATGAAACCGGCGTCGTACTCACCGGCGGCGTCATGTCCGCCATGCTTGCCGATTATTTCCTAGGCCTGCACCCCGGCTCAAACATCGTGTACGACGTACGCAACAGCCGCAGCGTTCCTGAAGTAGTAACCGAAAAGGGTGGCGTGCCCGTCATCGCCCGCGTCGGCCATGCCTACATCAAGCAGATCATGCGCGAAAAGAATGCACCGTTCGGCGGCGAAGCCTCCGGCCACTTCTATTTCCGCGACAACTGGTACGCCGACTCCGGCCTGATTGCCGCCGTCATCGGCCTGTACGTGGCGGGGCTGTCGGGCAAAAAGCTGTCACAGCTGCGCGAACAGTACACGCATTACGCAGCCGTACCGGAAACAAACTTCGTAGTGGACGACAAAGATGCCGCTCTGCAGCGCGTTGTCGCCGCTTTCCCCGACGCCCAAGCCGATACGCTTGACGGCATCACGCTCGACCTCGGCAACGGCACCTGGCTGAACTTCCGTGCCAGCAACACCGAACCGGTTTTACGCCTGAACGCCGAAGCAAAATCCCAGGACGAGCTCGACCAACTGGTCGCAAAAGTCAGTAAGCTTATTGCCACATGAGCAGTGTCCTGGTAACTGGCGGTGCCGGTTACATCGGCTCGCATACAGTGGTCGCGCTATTGGATAAGGGCTACGACGTTACGGTGGTAGATAACTTTTGCAACAGCTCGCCTGAATCAATCAAACGGGTTGAGGCGATTACCGGCAAGTCGGCCACACTTCACGATGTTGACGTTCGGGACACAGACAAGCTACGCGAAATCGTCACAGCGGGCAACTTTGAAACCGTCATCCATTTTGCGGGCCTGAAAGCCGTCGGTGAATCTGCCACTAACCCGTTGCTGTACTACGAGAACAACGTCGGTGGCATGCTGGCGCTCGGCCAGGCTATACAGGACAGCAGTGTTCAGAAGCTGATATTCAGCTCGACCGCTTGTGTGTACGGGGACCAGCCAGTTCCCTACACCGAGTCCACGCCCCGTGCCCCACAAAACCCCTACGGCAACACCAAGTTCGCCAGCGAACTCATCATGCAGGACATGGCAGCGGCCAATCCAGATATTGCCATGATCGCCCTGCGCTATTTTAATCCCATCGGCGCACACCCCAGCGGCAAGATCGGCGAAGACCCGAATGGCATACCGAATAATCTGATGCCTTACGTCGCCCAAGTAGCGACCGGCAAGCGTGCAAAACTCACCATTTTCGGTAACGACTACCCCACCCCCGATGGCACTGGGGTTCGCGACTACATCCACGTGGTCGACCTTGCAGATGGCCATGTAGCAGCGCTGGAGCACGGCCCAAAAACCGGCTTTCAAGCCTACAACCTGGGTAGCGGACACGCCGAAAGCGTCTTGGACCTAGTACGTGCGTTCGAAACGGCCAGCGGCAAGCAAATTCCCTACGAATTCGCCGCCCGGCGCGCCGGCGACCTGGCAGAGTACTATGCCGACCCAAGCCTAGCGAAAACAGAACTGGACTGGCACACGCAGCTTACGTTAGCGGACGCGTGCCGCGATACCTGGAACTGGCAATCACACAACCCTAATGGATATACAAAGGAGGAATCATGAAACTATTAGTAACTGGTGGCGCCGGATTTATCGGCAGCAACTTCGTACACTACACGCGCAAAAACCGACCCAAATACGAGATTACCGTACTCGACGCCTTAACATACGCAGGTAACAGAGCGAACCTCGCCCCAGTCATGGACGAGATCAGCTTCGTAGAAGGCAACATCTGCGATGCACCGCTTATTGACAAGCTGGTTAGTGAAACGGACCTGATAGTCCACTTCGCCGCCGAAAGTCACAACGACAATTCCCTGCGCAACCCGTGGCCGTTCGTGGAAACGAACATCGTGGGCACCTACACCATCCTTGAGGCGGTCCGCAAACACAACAAGCGCCTGCACCACATATCCACCGATGAGGTTTTCGGTGACCTGGAGCTCGACGACCCGAACCGTTTCAACGAAAACACGCCGTACAACCCATCAAGCCCCTATTCATCCACCAAGGCCGGCTCAGACATGCTCGTACGTGCCTGGATACGCAGCTTCGGCCTGCAGGCCACCATCAGCAACTGCTCCAACAATTACGGACCGTACCAACACATCGAAAAGTTCATTCCGCGCCAGATCACTAACATCCTGAGTGACATCAAACCGAAGCTGTACGGCACCGGCGAGCAGGTGCGCGATTGGATACACGTGGACGACCACAACGAAGCGGTCCACCTTATTTTGGACAAAGGAAAGATCGGCGAGACCTATATCATCGGAGCGGACAACGACCACGTGAACAACAAACAGGTGATTGAGATGATTCTGGAACAGATGGGCAAGCCAAGCGACTGGTACGACCACGTGAACGACCGCCCGGGGCACGATATGCGGTATGCCATGGACAGCACCAAACTACGGACTCAGCTAGGCTGGAAGCCGCAGTACACCGACAACAACGGCATGCAGACCGGCCTCAAGCAAACCATCGACTGGTACGACCAGAACCGAGATTGGTGGCAGACCGAAAAGGCCGCCATAGAAGCAAACTACGCTAAGCAAGGACAATAGACATGTTTGACCCCAGCGAATATAACGAACTCACCGTAACAGAATCAGTCATTCCCGGCTTGTTCGAGCTCACTCTCCCCGTCCATGGCGATAACCGTGGCTGGTTCAAAGAAAACTATCAGCGCGAAAAGATGGAAGCACTCGGCCTACCCCACTTTGAGGTCGTACAGAACAACTACTCATTCAACGTCGAAAAAGGTGTAACCAGGGGCCTGCATGCCGAACCGTGGAACAAGTTCATATCCCTGGCCAACGGACGGGCGTTCTGCGCCTGGGTAGACCTGCGCAAGGGAGACAGTTTCGGCACCGTTTTTACGGCCGAACTCAACCCTGGCAAAGCATTCTTCGTGCCAGCCGGAGTGGCCAACGGATATCAGACGCTCGAAGAAAACATGGTCTATGCCTACCTGGTAGATGCCCACTGGTCGCCAGAAACTAAATACACCATGGTGAACGCCTTCGATCCTGCGCTTGGCATAGATTGGCCCATCCCGAAAGCCACGGCAATCGTATCCGAAAAAGACGAGGCGCATCCCACCCTCAGTAACGTAATACCCGTGGAGCTATAACATATGAATGAATCTGAAATTCTCATCGTCGGCGGCAATGGCCAGCTAGGCCTGGCACTGCAGGCGCAATACCCCGGCGCTCGGGCTGTCGACCGAGATACCTTCGATATGACTGACTGGGAAGCTGTTCAGGCGTACGACTGGAGCGGAATAAAAACCATTATAAACGCCGCTGCTTACACGAATGTCGATAATGCCGAAACTGCCGAAGGACGTCCTATTGTCTGGCAAGTCAACGCCACGGGTGCTGGCTATCTGAGCAAGATCGCCACCGAACATGACATTACCCTAATACACATATCGAGCGATTACGTTTTTGATGGCACAATAGAAAACCACACCGAAGACGAACCTGTCGCACCACTCGGAGTCTACGCCCAAGCCAAGGCAGCTGGCGACATCGCAGTAAGCATCACGCCCAAGCACTACATACTGCGCATCCAGGCACTGATCGGCGAAGGTCACAACTTTGCGCGAATCATGCTGGGGCTGGCCGAAAAGAACATCTCCCCTACTGTCGTAAACGACCAGATCACCCGCCTAACGTTCACGCCGACACTCGTTGACGGCATCGATTACCTGCTGGGCAAAAACGCCCCATATGGCATCTACAACCTTACGAATGATGGTGACCCAGCTAGCTGGGCAGACATTACCCGGCTCATTTTTGAGACTATTGGCCGCAGCGACCTTACCGTCACCGATACCACCACCGAGGAGTACTTCAAGAGTAAAGAGCATGTGGCTCCACGGCCGCTCAAGAGCTGGCTCGACCTTACCAAAATCAAAGCTACCGGTTTTACGCTAAGCGATTGGCGCACAGAACTACAAGACTACATCAAAAAGGAGCAGAACTAAATGAAAGGCATCATCCTGGCCGGCGGGTCCGGCACCCGCTTATACCCTATTACCAAAGGCATCAGCAAACAGCTCATGCCCATCTATGACAAGCCGATGGTCTACTACCCGCTCAGCACGCTCATGATGGCCGGCATCCGCGAGATCATGATCATCACTACGCCTGAAGACTCCGAGTCGTTCCGGCGCCTGCTAGGAGATGGCTCACAGCTCGGCTGTCATTTTGAGTATGCAGTCCAGCCATCACCGGACGGCCTGGCACAGGCCTTCATTATCGCCGAAGAATTCATCGGTAACGACAAGGTCGCACTCGTGCTCGGCGACAACATCTTTTACGGGCACGGCTTCGGTAACAGCCTGAAAAAGTGTGTCAACCCTGACGGCGGCATCGTGTTCGCCTACCAGGTTTCTGACCCGGAGCGCTACGGTGTGGTGGAGTTCGACGAGAACCGGCAGGCAGTGTCCATAGAAGAAAAACCAGCTGAGCCGAAGAGCAACTTCGCCGTCGTCGGCCTCTACTTTTACGATAACGATGTCGTAGAAATTGCCAAGAATATCCAGCCCAGCGACCGCGGCGAGCTGGAAATCACCGCCGTCAACGAAGAATATCTGCGGCGCGGCAAGCTCAAGGTCCAGACAATGGGCCGTGGGAGTGCCTGGCTCGACACCGGCACGTTCGAAAGCATGAACCAGGCCAGCCAGTTCGTGGAAGTCATCGAGCAGCGTACCGGTTTCAAGATCGGCTGCGTCGAGGAGGTGGCGTTCCAGGAAGGGTTCATTAGTGGTGACCAGTTACGCAAACTATCAGAGCCATTACACAAGTCTGGATATGGTCGCTATCTGTTAAGCTTACTGTAATTTCTATGCACAAAGCCTCACGCCATAAAGTAGCCCTAATTGTTCCAGCCTACAATGAAGGCACTGTTATCCGTCGAGTAGTTACGGAATTACGATCCACATTCGATAAAACAAACTACAAATATGTAATCATAGTCGTAGACGACGGATCAAAAGATAACACCGTTAAACAAGCTCGTTTAGGCGGTGCATACGTAATACGCCATATACTCAATACGGGAAGCGGAGGCGCAACTGCTACCGGATTGAGTTATGCAGCACAGCATGGTTTTACTATTGCCACTACATCTGACGCAGACGGCCAGCATGCGGCAGCGGATGTTTTAGAAGCCGTACAAGTTATGACACAAGGTGACATAGACCTATTAATTGGTAGTAGACTTCTAGATAAGCGTGGCATGTCTCGACTGAAGCGACTTGGCAATACAGGCCTCTCTACACTGACAAACACATTGTTTGGGGTATGGGTGACGGATTCTCAATCAGGGCTTAGAGCCTTTTCTCGTCAAGCCCTTCATGAACTAAAATGGCAAACCAGCGGTTACGAGTTCTGCTCCGAGATGCTATGGCGAGCCAAACAACTCAATCTGGTGATTAGCGAATTTCCAATACGCGCCATCTACACTGATTATTCAAAATCGAAGGGTCAAAATAACTGGAATGGATTTAATATAGTACGAACACTAATTAAACGAAGAATCTTGGAGTTTTTTGGTGAGTAGGTATCTAATTTTATTTGCCCTCAATGCCCCTTTTATAGCAGCCGGGCTACTCGGCTCATTAGTAGAGTACAAGTTGAAAAAAATCAGCCGTCAAAAATATCTAGTGCAAACAGCGGCCTGGATTATAATTTTGACTGGCGTTGGTTCGGCAAAGACAATATATGAATACTTGTTTTCAAATAATTTAACGCAAACCGAGCCTTTAAGCCTGTTTGATGTCATACAAATAACTGGTATCGTCGCTGTGATTTTCATGGCTAATCGTGCAAGGGTAAAAATAGACAACTTAGAGCGTCGTGTCCAAGACCTCCATCAAGAACTATCTATCCGAATGTCCGAAGACCCTAGTAATAAATAAACTGCCGGATATAACTACACCAAAAGTTAGTCCGTGGAGTGTAACTTTTTATAGTTCAGCACTCCGAACGGCAGTAGCTCGACAAGCTTTAATCTGGTACGCTAAAGATGTCTGAAATAACTCTGGAGGTTCAAAACTATGTTTTCGGGTAAAACGCTGTTAATTACCGGCGGCACGGGTTCTTTCGGCAACACAGTACTTAAACGCTTTTTGGATACCGATATTAAAGAAATTCGCATTTTTTCGCGCGACGAAAAAAAACAAGATGATATGCGAAAGCACTACAATAACGATAAGATCAAGTTCTATATAGGTGACGTACGAAGTCTTGAAAGCATCTCCGATGCCACCAGAGGCGTAGATTATATTTTTCACGCGGCAGCCCTCAAGCAAGTGCCATCCTGTGAGTTCTTTCCTATGGAAGCAGTTCGCACGAACGTACTTGGAACCGATAACGTCCTGAGTGCAGCCATAAAGAACAGCGTCAAGAAAGTTGTCTGCCTATCTACCGATAAGGCTGCTTACCCGATAAATGCCATGGGGATATCAAAAGCGATGATGGAAAAAGTTATTATTGCCAAGTCACGTACAGTGAATGCCGACGAAACGACTATTTGCGTTACTCGCTATGGCAACGTCATGGCATCAAGAGGCTCGGTGATACCGTTGTTCGTAGAGCAAATTAAAGCGGGCAAACCCATCAGCATAACCGATCCAAACATGACTCGTTTTCTTATGAACCTCGACGAGGCTGTCGATCTCGTACTCTTTGCGTTTGAGCATGCAGCCCAAGGGGACTTATTCGTACAAAAATCCCCCGCTTCTACCGTCGAAACACTCGCCCTAGCGCTTAAAGAATTATTTAATGCCAATAATCCCATAAAAACCATCGGAACTCGTCACGGTGAAAAGGTTGACGAAACGCTACTCACTCGCGAAGAAAAGGCAAAATCTATCGAACACACCAATTACTTTCAAGTACCTGCAGATACCCGAGACCTCAACTACGATAAATATGCCGAAGGTAATCATAAGGTAGAAAAAATGACGGAATACACATCGGAGAATACGGAACGTCTCGATATAGAGGCAACGAAGAAAAAGCTGCTTACCGTAAGCTACATAAACGATGAACTGAGGGGCGTCCAAGGCGTAGCCGTATGAACATATTAGTTCTTGGCGGTACAGGCATGGCAGGGCACGTCATCGCGTTGTATCTAACTGCGCAAGGGCATCACGTAGAAACACTCTCAGCCAACAATCGCCTGGACGACTCCACCTACCTTGTAGACGCTACAGATCATGCAACGCTAGGAAAGTTCCTTGAGGGCAAACCATATCACATAATTGTTAATTGCATCGCCATACTTCCAAAGCAAGCCGAATCTCATAAATCTACGGCAGTAGACCTAAATGCCTACCTGCCACACTATTTAGCACAATATTATGAAACAACTCCCACTCGTATCATCCAGCTGAGTACGGATGGAGTTTTTTCTGCTGATTCAGGTAAAAACGTCGAGGATACATCACCTAATTGCACTGATTTTTATGGACGCTCCAAAGCGCTCGGTGAAATCATAAATGATAAAGATTTAACCATTCGCATGTCAATTATTGGCCCGAGTCTACAGCCAAATGGCGCAGGACTGCTCGATTGGTTCTTCGCCCAGTCTGGTGAAATTACCGGTTACAGTAAGGTACTGTGGAACGGAGTAACTACGTTAGAATTAGCAAAAGGCATAGAGGCGGCAATACAGCAGGGACTTACGGGCTTGTATCATTTTGCACCCGATGTATCTGTATCTAAATTTGAGCTACTACAGTTCTGCAAACAAGCATTCGCAAAAAATGACGTTACAATCACCCCCACTGCCGCGCCGATATCTACTAGAGTACTCGCAAACACACGAGTCGATATATCCTACACAATCCCCAGCTACAGTGTAATGCTGCACGACATGAGTCAGTGGATTACGGATCATCCAGGACTATACGCCCATTACGACAGAGGATCGGTATAAATATATGGCACAGCAAAGGATTCTAGTAGTTTGTCAGCATTTTTGGCCGGAGTCGTTCAGGCTCAACGATGTGTGCGATTACTTTGTAGAGCAGGGATTTGCAGTAGATGTGTTATGTGGCATACCCAACTACCCGAAGGGGAAATTTTATGAAAACTACACCTACGTAAAAAACCGCAAGCAGCAACATAACGGCGTCAATATTCGCCGCGTATTTGAAATACCTCGCGGCCAAAACTCTAATTTTGGCATTTTCCTAAACAATATCTCATTTTCTATCGCTAGCTTATTTCATATTCCACGGCTTCTGATGAAAAAATATGATCGCATTTTCATATACCAGCTATCACCCGTTATGATGGCGGCTCCTGGAATCATTATAGGAAAACTCAAAAAAGTCCCCATAACGATGTGGGTCATCGACCCCTGGCCTGAGAGTCTATTTTCGTTTTTGCCAATCAATAATCAATTTCTCAGAAAAGTCGCCACGGTAGTTTCACACTGGCACTATAGACATGTCGACAAGCTAGTTTTATTGTCCGACAGAATGCGCGACAAAATGATAGAGATCACTCATTTCGATAAAAGTCGGGTCATCATGCTGCCACAAGCATGCGAAAAATTATACGAAGAACAACCCAAGGACCCACAACTTTCAAAACGCTTTCGCGGCGGATTTAACATTACGTTCGCTGGAGTCATTACGCCTATTCTTTCATTTCAGACAGTTGTTGCGGCTGCAACTACACTACATGAACGCGGCTATACCGACATTAACTGGATCATCATAGGTGATGGTATGGCTAGAGAATGGCTCGAAACAGTAGTGGCTAAACATAAGCTCAGCGAGCATTTCTTTTTTGAAGGTTTTTTACCAAAAGAAGAAATTCCCCGATACACTACGAACGCTACCGACCTGTTGTTGAGTACCCTCGTGAAGAGCGACTTCCTAGAAGCAACCGTCCCCGCAAAGATTACCTCATACTTTGCAGCCGGCAAACCAATAGTACTGGGCATGGACGGCGCCGCACACGACTTGATAAACAAGGTGGGGTGCGGGTTTGCTGGACCGGCAGAAGACGTTTCAGCTCTTGCTGACAATATAGAAAAGATCTACAAAATGTCCAAGTCAGAACGAGCTATCTTAGGTAAAAAAGCACATGATTACTACTACGAAAATTTTGAACGTAACATTGTTATGAAAAAACTTCTAGAGTTTATGTATGGGTAGCTTTTAAGACTTGCCTGTGGCGTCAATAACCCGCACATCAGGCAATGGTACAATCATTCGGCCGCCTGCAGCCATATACTGCTCCGACTTTTTTACTATTTCTTCATAGAAGGCCCAGGCAAACAATAATACATAGTCAGGTTTGTCCTGTGCAAGCATAGTGTTATTTTTAATTTCAAGGTGAGACCCAGGCGTGTAGAGGCCTTGTTTTGCTGGCGCGTCGTCAATTACATACTCAATGTCTTCGCTCGTTATGCCGCAGTACTGCATTATGGTATTGGCACGCCCAGAAGCACCATAGCCCACAATCCGCTTTCCATCGCGCTTCAAGTCACCGAGCAGTTGCATCAAATCATTTTTTTTAGCTGTAACGTGAGCCGCAAAGGCCGCATACGTTTCTGCTTTGTCGTAGCCGAGCTTATACTCTTCTGCTCGTAAAGCCGCAACGTCATCAGATACATTTCGCGCATACTTACTGCCCTTCTTGGCGGCATAGTATCGTATAGATCCACCGTGTATCGACACCGGTTTTATATCAAAAATCACCATGTCATGACGGCTTAAATGGTTCTCTAGCGCAATGAGTGAATAATAGTAAATATGCTCATGGTATATAAAGTCATACTGCATTTCCTGAATAATCTTCCCTAAATAATGTACTTCGAAGACGAATACCCCATCATCCTTCAATACCTGGTGCACTGCCTCTGTGGTTCCATTGATGTCAGTTATGTGTGCGAAAACATTATTCGCCATCACCACGTCAACCTTGCCATATTTCTCAACAATAGACTTGGCAGTTGCTTCATTGAAAAAATCGTTTACTAGCGTAAGTTTGTCATTCGAAATACTAGTAATAATATTT
>Ga0247778_1000940_pt1 | contig 19046 bp, 15 predicted proteins | sample UWRJL049202B5_FD_179939 | JGI IMG/M metagenome (GOLD analysis project Ga0247778, IMG submission 179939) | Plant litter microbial communities from Arlington Agricultural Research Station in Wisconsin, United States - UWRJ-L049-202B-5 | ecosystem: Environmental > Terrestrial > Plant litter >... | reverse complement strand
ATATAGAGAGAGGCGGAATTATCTACTACAGGAGGATTAATTTATTTTTTACTAGGAGGTTTAAGTTCATGTTTTATTTTATTAGGTACTGCCTTATTATATGCTAATTCAGGTACTACTAGTATAGATGGGTTTTATATAATTAGTAGCATAGGAGATATAAATAATACAGATACTTTATATAAAACTTATTATATAAGTTTTTCTTTACTTATATTTAGTATTGGATTTTTATTTAAAGTAAGTGCTGCTCCATTTCATTTTTGATCTCCTGATGTTTATGATGCAATCCCTACAATTGTTACAACTTTTGTAGCAATAGTAGCTAAAATTTCTATATTTATTTTCCTATTAGAATTAGTTTACTATACTAGTAATTATTTTAATGATTTAAATTGAACATTTAGTTTATTAATGAGTTCTTTTTTTTCTCTAATAATAGGAACTGTTGTAGGTTTAACACAATTTAGAATAAAAAGACTATTTGCTTATAGTACTATTTCACATGTAGGATTTATATTATTAGCTTTAAGTATTTCTAGTATAGAATCAATACAAGCATTTATATTTTATTTACTACAATATTCAATTAGTAATTTAAACGCATTTATTATTTTAATTGCTATAGGATTCTCTCTGTATTATTATACAAGTGAAAATAAAGAATATAAAGAATTATTAGATAAAAATAATTCTCCTATACAATTAATTAGCCAATTAAAAGGTTATTTCTATATAAACCCTATTTTATCTTTAAGTTTAATTATAACATTATTTTCATTTGCAGGTATACCTCCTTTAATAGGATTTTTTGCAAAACAGATGGTTTTAAGTGCTGCTTTGGATAAAGGTTATTTATTTTTATCTCTTATAGCAATACTTACAAGTGTTATAGGGGCAGTATATTATTTAAATATAATAAAAGAAATTTATTTCTATACACCTCAATATAAAATAAATCCTTTATTAAAAAATCTAGAATTTAACGGAAATTTTTATAATAAACAAAAGAAAGTAGTTCAAACTGTAAAATTTAAATATAAAGATTTAACTATAAATAGTATTATGTCTATAACAATTTCAATATTAACTCTTATAATATTATTATTTATCTTTATAAACAAAGAATGATTAAGTATGGGTACCATATTGGTACAAATTTTATTTAACTATTAAATGAGTAGTATGACATTTTTTATTTTAGTAGTATGTATAATAGCACTACTTTTTGTAATTCTTAATTTAGTATTTGCCCCTCATAATCCTTATCAGGAAAAATATTCTATATTTGAATGTGGATTTCATAGTTTCTTAGGACAAAATAGAACACAATTCGGAATTAAATTTTTTATTTATGCTCTTATTTATCTTCTTTTAGATCTAGAGATTTTATTAATATTTCCTTTAGCATTAAGCACATATATTAATAATATATATGGTTTATCTATTGCTTTAATTTTTATAATTATTGTAACAATAGGATTTATATTTGAATTAGGTAAAGGAGCTTTAAAAATAGATTCAAGACAAAATATAAATACAATAGAAAAAATTAATACATTAAATATATCTCATATGGGTAATATATTTAAAAATAAATAAAAAGTAAAAAGATTTTTATTTTATTATATATCATTTTAAATCTAGATTTTTATAATATAAATGATACAAGTTGCAAGAATAATAGGAACAAAGATAGCTACAATAGGATTAATAGGTTTATTTTTAAGTAGGTATATTACTTTAAAAATAATTAATTTATAAAAATTTCTTGCTGTTATGTATAGATTACAAAAAAATTATAAAAACTCGTATAATATATACATATATTAAAATTAATGTGATTTAATAATTTTAATATAAATTTAGATGCTCCTAATGCTTGAGGTATCTATTTCCAAGATAGTGCTACTCCACAAATGGAAGGATTGATAGAACTACATGATAATATTATGTATTATTTAGTAATAATATTATTTGGTGTTGGATGAATAATGGTTTCTATAATTAGAAACTATATTAGTACAAAGTCTCCTATATCTCACAAATATTTAAATCATGGAACATTAATCGAATTGATTTGAACTATAACTCCTGCTATAATTTTAATATTAATTGCTTTCCCTTCATTTAAATTATTATATTTAATGGATGAAGTTAATGATCCTTCAATGTCAATTCTAGCTGAAGGTCATCAATGATATTGAAGTTACCAATACCCCGATTTCTTAAATACTGAAAATGAATCTATAGAATTTGATTCATATATTATACCTGATTCTGATTTAGAAGAAGGAGGATTAAGAATGTTAGAAGTTGATAATAGAATTATTATTCCTGAATTAACACATATTAGATTCATTATAACATCTGGGGATGTTATACATTCTTTTGCTTGTAATTCTTTAGGTATTAAAGGAGATGCATATCCAGGTAGATTAAATCAAGCTTCTGTATTTGTAAATAGAGAAGGGGTATTCTACGGTCAATGTTCAGAAATTTGTGGTATACTTCATAGTTCAATGCCTATCGTAATAGAATCTGTAAGTTTAGAAAAATTTCTTACTTGATTAGATGAACAATAACTGATGAAAGTTTATTTATTATTTTGTTTATTATTATAATAAACAAAGTATGTTAATTTAATGGTAAAATAGAATGCTACGGACATTCCAATATAAGTTCAAATCTTATACATACTTGGTATTTTTACCAAAAAACTTCAATATAATTAAAAAAAATTTCTATAAATAAAAAACTTTTATAAAAACTTGTATATGAATTAATTTTATGAATATAACCTTAATACTTTTTTTAATAGGAATCTTAGGTTTTGTCCTAAATAGAAAAAATATAATATTAATGCTTATTTCTATAGAAATAATGCTTTTATCTATAACGTTCTTAATATTGATAAGCTCACTTAGTATTGACGATATAATTGGACAAACTTATGCTATTTATATAATAGTAGTTGCCGGAGCTGAATCTGCAATAGGATTAGGTATTTTGGTAGCCTTTTATAGATTAAGAGGAAGTATTGCCATAGAATATAAATAATGTATCTAAGTATAATAGTTTTACCTTTATTAGGGTCTATAGTTTCTGGCTTTTTTGGTAGAAAAGCTGGTGTTACCGGAGCACAAATATTAACATCTTTAAATATATTACTTACAGTAATATTATCTATAATAGCTTTTATTGAAATAGGTTTAAATAATATCCCTGTTTTTATAAATTTATTTAAATGAATAGTTACAGAAGAATTCAATATTCTTTGAATTTTCCAATTTGATAGTTTAACAGTATCTATGTTAATACCTGTATTAATAATTAGCTCTTTAGTACATATCTATTCAATAGGATATATGAATAATGATCCTCATAATCAAAGATTTTTCAGTTATTTAAGTTTATTTACTTTTATGATGATAATACTTGTTACAGCTAATAATTATTTATTAATGTTTGTAGGATGAGAAGGTGTAGGAGTTTGTTCTTATTTATTAGTAAATTTTTGATTTACAAGAATAGCAGCTAATCAAAGTTCTATATCAGCCTTCTTAACAAATAGAGTGGGAGATTGTTTTTTAACAATAGGAATGTTTACAATATTATGATCATTAGGTAGTTTAGACTATAATATAGTTTTTTCATTAGTTCCTTATATTAATGAAAATGTTATTATTATAATGGGAATTTGTTTATTAATAGGTGCGATGGCAAAAAGTTCTCAAATAGGTCTTCATGTATGATTACCTATGGCAATGGAAGGTCCTACACCTGTATCTGCATTAATACATGCTGCAACTATGGTTACAGCAGGTGTATATTTATTAATGCGTTCATCTTCTTTAATAGAATATAGTTCAACTATACTATTATTATGTTTATGATTAGGTGCAATAACTACGGTTTTTAGTTCTTTAATTGGTTTGTTTCAACAAGATATTAAAAAAGTTATTGCATACTCTACAATGAGTCAATTAGGTATGATGGTAATAGCAATCGGGTTATCTTCTTACAATATTGCTTTATTTCATTTAATAAATCATGCCTTTTACAAAGGATTACTATTCTTAGGTGCCGGAGCAGTTATTCATGCTATGGCTGATAACCAAGATTTTAGAAAATATGGAGGATTAATTTCTTTCTTACCATTAAGTTATTCTGTTATTTTAATAGCAAGTTTGAGTTTAATAGCTTTTCCTTTCATGACGGGATTCTATAGTAAAGATTTCCTATTAGAGTCTGCTTACGGTCAATATTCTTTTAATAGTATAGCTGTTTACACTATAGCCGTTATAGGTGCAATATTTACTACTTTATACTCAGTTAAAGTTCTTTATTTAACATTCTTGAGTACACCTAATGGATCAATAACACATTATAAATATGTACATGAAAATGATATGTTTATTAGTGTACCTTTAATAATATTAGCTATATTTTCTATTATTTTTGGATTTATAACTAAAGAAATATTCATAGGATTAGGTTCAAGCTTCTTTTCAGATAATAGTATATTTATTCATCCTATACATGAATTAACAATAGATACAGAGTTCTCTATAACACCTTTATTAAAACTACTACCATTTATTTTTAGTATAACTTTTATAACTTTAGCTTTAATTTATCTAGAATTTTTATCTGAATCTTTAATAAACTTTAAATTATCTAAACTAGGTTATTATATATTCGGTTTGTTAAATCAAAGATTTTTAATAGAAATGTTTTATAACACATATATTACAAATTTCATTTTAAATTTAGGAGGACAAACTACTAAAGTTTTAGATAAAGGTAGTATAGAATTATTAGGACCTTCTGGATTAGAAAAAGGATTAATTAAATTAAGTAAAAATATAAGCAGTTTAAGTACAAGTGTTATACCTATATATGGGATATATATATTAACAGGTTTCATTTTCTATTCTATAATACTACTATTGTCTAACTTCATATTCCTATTATTTTTATTATTAATATTATCATTATTAATAACTTTTTTAAATATGAAAAATACAGAATAATAAAAATAATTTAAATATAATCTTATATAGAATATATACCACAATAAATTATCCTTTTTTATCTAACGATCTATATTAAATTAAAGTTAAATTTAATTCATTAAAATTTATGAGAATATTAAAAAGTAATTCCTTATTAAAATTAGTTAATTCATATGTCATAGATACTTCACAACCAAGCAATATAAGTTACTTATGAAATTTTGGTTCTTTATTATTAGTTTGTTTAGTTATACAAGTTATAACAGGTGTTACATTAGCCATGCATTATAGTCCAAATATTACAGAAGCATTTAACTCAATAGAACATATAATGAGAGATGTAAATAATGGATGATTAGTACGTTACTTACATAGTAATACAGCATCAGCCTTTTTCTTTTTAGTTTATTTACATATAGGAAGAGGTATATACTATGGATCTTACAAATCTCCTAGAACTTTAGTATGAATTATAGGTACAATAATACTTATTGCTATGATGGGTACTGCTTTTTTAGGTTATGTTCTTCCATATGGTCAAATGAGTTTATGAGGAGCTACAGTTATTACTAACCTTATAAGTGCTATACCTTGAATTGGACAGGATATTGTTGAATTTATTTGAGGAGGTTTCAGTGTAAACAATGCCACTTTAAATAGATTCTTTGCTTTACATTTTGTCTTACCATTTATATTAATTGCATTAGTTTTAATGCACTTAATAGCTCTTCACGAAACAGCAGGATCAGGAAATCCTTTAGGTATATCAGGTACTTATGATAGAATACCTTTTGCTCCTTATTATTTATTTAAAGATTTAATTACAATATTTATTTTTATAATAGGTTTAGGTTTATTTGTATTTTTTATGCCTAACGTTTTAGGGGACAGTGAAAATTACATAATGGCAAATCCTATGCAAACTCCTGCAGCAATTGTTCCTGAATGATACCTTTTACCTTTTTATGCTATATTAAGATCTATACCTAATAAATTATTAGGGGTTATTGCAATGTTTAGTGCATTAGTAATTATACTTACATTACCTATACTAGATTTAAATAGATCAAGAGGATTTCAATTTAAACCTTTTATTAAAATAGGTTTTGTTATATTTATCGCTAATTTCTTAGGTTTAGATATATTAGGAGCTAAACATGTAGAATCTCCTTTTATAGAATTAGGACAAATAAGTACAATTTCTTATTTTGGTTTCTTTATTATATTTATGCCAATTGTCTCCTTAATTGAAAATACTTTGTTATTTTTAAATTTAAGCTTCAATAAAAAAGTTAATTAGTATATCTTTTTATCTAAATTAATAAAACAGAATAAGTTAAATAAAAAACTTTTCTATTTATTAAGAATTATGATGTAGACGGTCTACACTTTGATTGCAGATCTTAAGTATGAGGTTCAATTCCTCCATAATTCTATAATTTTTTTATATAATATATTAATTACTTATACTTAAAGTAAATATTATTACTATATAGTAATACAACGCCCGGAAAGTAATAACACTATAAAAAATATTGAAAGTTGATCTAATTTAAGATCTTCTATCTCTATGTTTAAAGAAAGATGATTATTATCAACAAATGCAAAAGATATTGGTACATTATATTTAATTTTTGCATTATTTTCTGGATTAATAGGGACAGCGTTTTCTGTCTTAATTAGAATGGAGTTAAGTGGACCAGGAGTTCAATACATTGCGGATAATCAGTTATATAATAGTATAATAACTGCTCATGCCTTATTTATGATTTTCTTTATGGTTATGCCTGCATTAATAGGAGGATTTGGTAATTTCTTATTACCCTTAATGGTAGGTGGACCTGACATGGCTTTTCCTAGATTAAATAATATAAGTTTCTGATTATTACCTCCTAGTTTATTATTATTAGTTTTCTCTGCTTGCATAGAAGGAGGTGCTGGTACAGGATGAACTATTTATCCCCCATTATCTGGAATACAGAGTCATAGTGGACCCAGTGTAGACTTAGCTATATTTGCTTTACATTTATCAGGTGTTAGTAGTTTATTAGGTGCTATTAACTTTATAACAACTATTGTAAATATGAGAGCTCCAGGTATTAAATTACACGGTTTAACTTTATTTGGATGAGCTGTAGTAATTACAGCTGTATTATTATTATTATCTTTACCTGTGTTAGCCGGTGGAATAACTATGGTATTAACAGATAGAAATTTTAATACATCATTCTTTGAAACTGCTGGTGGTGGTGATCCTATTTTATTTCAACATTTATTTTGATTTTTTGGTCATCCTGAAGTTTATATACTTATTGTACCTGGATTTGGTATAATAAGTACAACTATTTCAGCAAATTCAAATAAATCAATATTTGGATATATTGGTATGGTATATGCTATGATGTCTATAGGAATATTAGGATTTATTGTTTGAAGTCATCATATGTATACTGTTGGTTTAGATGTTGATACAAGAGCTTATTTTACAGCCGCTACATTAATTATAGCAGTACCTACTGGTATTAAAATATTTTCATGATTAGCTACTTGTTACGGAGGTTCTTTAAAATTAACACCATCTATGTTATTTGCATTAGGTTTTGTATTTATGTTTACAATTGGAGGATTAAGTGGAGTTGTTTTAGCTAATGCTTCATTAGATATTGCATTTCATGATACTTACTATGTTGTTGCTCATTTCCATTACGTATTAAGTATGGGTGCAGTATTTGCACTATTTAGTGGATGATACTATTGAGTACCAAAAATATTAGGTTTAAATTATAATATAACATTATCAAAAGTACAATTTTGAATATTATTTATAGGAGTTAATCTTACATTTTTCCCTCAACATTTTTTAGGTTTACAAGGAATGCCTCGTAGAATTAGTGATTATCCTGATGCATACGCAGGATGAAACATAATTAGTAGTTTCGGATCTATAATTAGCGTAGTAGCCACAGGATTATTTTTATATATTGTTTATAAACAATGTGTAACTGGTACAGCTGTAAGTAGAAATCCTTGATTAACACCACAGTTTTATACAGATGCTTTACAAGCTAATTTAAATAGAAGTTATCCTAGTATAGAATGAGGTTTAAATAGCCCACCTAAACCTCACGCGTTTACAAGCTTACCATTACAAAGCGGATTTTTATCTAAATTAAAAGAACGTTTTACAATTAAGAGTTTTCTTTTAATTTTAATATCCGGAATTGCGGTTTTTACAAGTAAATCATTGTTTATGGGACTATTTGAGAGTGTAACAACAACTATTGTAGTTGGTGCTAGTATACTAGCATTCCTAACTAAAAATATTACAGGAGCATTTATGGATCAATATATCTTTGTGTCTAATAATACACCCCTAAAAATAAACAATTCATTAGATAAATTGTCTATTTTAGCAATGGATAATGGTGAAGGTAGCTCTTCTAATAATCAAGGTAGTTCTTCTAATAATCAAGGTAATTCTTCTAATAACGGTGAAGGTAGTTCTTCTAATAATCAAGAACCTAATATTCCCTTTCCTAAACCCCTTTTAGGAACTTTTTCTAACGATTCTTTAGAGAATATACGTGACCATATGGAAGATACACTAGAATCATCTACTGACGTTAATGAATTAGCTACTGCACAACGACAAATAAATGCTATAGATCGTGAACTTACTGAAAGAATGATTGCTGAAAGAATGAATAATGAAGCTAGTTCATCTAGTGAAGAAGATAATACTAATCCAGCTGATAATGGCGAAGGTAGTTCTACAGCTCCTAATACTTCACATGATACACCCGTAAGTTCTGAAGCTTCAGGAGCTGCTACTCAGGGACTTCGTGGATCAACAGATGAAAGATTAAGAAGAGAACAGGAAGAATATAAAGAAATAGCAAAAAATGCGCCAACAGGATCTCAGGCACAGGCGGACGCATTCGGTGCAGCAGGATTTCGTGGTCATATTTTAGATGAAAGAGCTAAATATGGTACTCAAATCCTTTCTGAAGACCAAATTGAAGAGAGATACAGAACAGCCCCATCTAAACCTTCATATACTGGAAAAGGAAAAGGAGTAGATAGAGGATAAATACTAATTTATAGTATAAATAATATTTATCATATTAAAAAAAAATTTACAGAAAATTCTTATAATAATAATAAGATATTTATTTTATTATTATTATAATTCTTATTAGCTCAATGGCAGAGCAGAATACTTCTAATATTCCGATTTTAGTTCGAATCTAAAATAAGAATAAATTATAATAATTATTTTATTATTAATTTTTATTAAAATATTATAAAATAATATTTTAAACATTTAAAATGATATACACACCAACCTTAATATCTATAATAGAGGTATTATTAGTACTTGTTCCAGCTTTATTAGGAGTAGCTTATGTAACAGTGGCAGAAAGAAAAACAATGGCTAGTATGCAAAGAAGACTAGGGCCAAATACTGTAGGGTATTATGGTTTATTACAAGCTTTTGCAGATGCATTAAAACTTATACTAAAAGAATATATTGCACCTACACAAGCTAATATGATTTTATTTTTTTTAGGACCAATTATTACGTTAATTTTTGCATTACTAGGTTATGGAGTAGTACCTTATGCTCCAGGATTAGCTATTAGTGATTTTAATTTAGGTATATTATATATGTTAGCCGTTTCTTCCTTAGCAACATATGGTATTCTATTAGCAGGATGAAGTGCTAATAGTAAATATGCATTCTTAGGGTCTCTTAGAAGTACAGCTCAATTAATTAGTTATGAACTAGTATTAAGTTCTGCTATTTTATTAGTAATTTTTTTAACAGGTAATTTAAATTTAACTGCTAATATAGAATCTCAAAGAGCTATTTGATTTATATTACCCTTATTTCCTATATTTATCCTATTTTTCATAGGATCTATTGCTGAAACTAATAGAGCTCCTTTTGATTTAGCAGAAGCAGAATCAGAATTAGTTAGTGGTTTTATGACGGAGCACGCTGCAGTAATATTTGTATTTTTTTTCTTAGCTGAATATGCTAGTATAGTTTTAATGTGTGTATTAACAAGTATATTGTTTATAGGAGGTTACTTATTAATAGATTATACTCAAATCTTTATTATTCTTCATGAAATTCTATTTAATTTATTTTTTATAAATTCAATATACTTATTACAATGTTACTTAGAGAACATATTTTCTAGTTATATTATAGAAGGATTATTTTATGGGTTATGTTTAGGTTTAAAAAGTTCGATAATGGTATTTATATTTATTTGAGCTAGAGCATCTTTCCCTAGAATACGTTTTGATCAGTTAATGGAATTTTGTTGAACAGTATTATTACCAATTGTATTTGCTTTTATAATATTAATACCTTGTATTTTATACAACTTAAATATTTTACCTATTAATATTCATCTATTTTAATTATTTATACGTAAATAAGATTAAATCATAATATTGTTTAATTATGATGTAAATTTTTTGTTAAAAATATTTTGGGAATATTTTTGTTTTTTATAAGATAATGTTATTATCTTGTTTATTATTAATACCTATTATAGGTATATTCTTAATTTCTAGTAGTGTTTCTTATGAATCTGAAAAATCAAAAATTCAGTACTATAAATATATTGCACTTACAACTTCTATAATTAATTTAATTGTATCTTTAATAATTTATATATTATTTGATTTTAGTAGTAATCAGTTTCAATTTGTACAAGAAGATTATGATTTAAGTTTATTTAATCTATATTTAGGTATAGATGGAATTTCAATATATTTTGTATTATTAACAACAATAATAATGCCTATAGCAATATTATCTAATTGAAATTCGATAACTGATAATATAAAAGCTTATTTAATAATAATGTTATTATTAGAAACATTATTATTAGGAGTCTTTTTAGTTTCAGATATTTTACTATTTTATATATTTTTTGAAAGTATATTGCCCCCTTTATTTTTATTAATAGGTTTATTTGGATCTAATAATAAAGTCAGAGCTAGTTTCTATATATTTTTATATACCCTTTGAGGATCTTTATTTTTATTATTATCTATCTTAACTATATCATCTATAATGGGTACTACAGATTTCGATGCTTTATTTAAAACTAATTTTGACTATACTACTCAATTAGTTTTATTTTGCGGTATATTTATAGCTTTTGCTGTAAAAACTCCTACAATATTTTTAAATAACTGATTACTAAAAGCTCATGTAGAATCACCTTTAGGTGGAAGTATAGTTCTTGCAGCTATAGTTTTAAAATTAAGTTTATATGGTATATTTAGATTAATTTTACCTATATTACCAAAAGCTTTTTTAGATTGTAGTTACATAGTATACGTTATAGGAGTAATTACTATTATATACGCTAGCTTTAGTACACTAAGAACTATAGATATTAAAGAATTGATAGCTTATAGTTCTGTATCTCATGCGGCAGTTTATTTAATAGGTGCATTTACAAACACAATAGAAGGAATAGAAGGAAGTATACTTTTAGGATTAGCTCACGGATTTGTTTCTAGCGGTTTATTTATTTGTGCTGGTGGTGTATTATATGACAGATCTGGTACTAGATCTATTTATTTTTACAAAGGTGTTGCACAAATAATGCCTTTATTTTCTATAATATTCTTTATATTATGTTTAGGTAATTGTGGTGCTCCTTTAACTTTAAATTTTATAGGTGAATTTATGTCATTATACGGAGCTTTTGAAAAATTATCTTTTTTAGGTCTTATGGCTAGTTCTTCTATTATTCTTTCAGCTGCTTATACTATATATATGTTTAATAGAATAACATTTGGAGGTACTTTTAGTAAATTTTTTGAAGATAATGTTAATGATGTAACAAAAAGAGAATTTTTTATATTATTTATATTAGTTTTATTTACTATAATATTTGGAATATATCCTACTTTTATATTAAACGGTTTACACTATTCTGTAGGAAGTTTAATATATTATATATAAGATATTCACATGTAACCTTTTAAAATCTGTACCAAAGAAAACCTTTCGTTTAAAAATTTTAACGTCACTACTCTATATTTTAAGTATTAAAATAAAGATAAACAATGCCTCAATTAGTTCCTTTTTATTTTATAAATGAAGTAACTTTCACATTTGCAATTATAATAATTACAGTATATTTTTTATCTAAATATATATTACCAAGATTTGTTCGTTTATTCTTATCTCGTATTTTTATATCAAAACTTTTTGATAATTCAACAAATAAAATATAAATTTTATTTATATAACCTCAATATTTAAGATTATATATAAGATTATTAAGGTTTATAACTTATATTTAAAGTAAAACAATGTATACTTTAAATTCAAATAATTTTAATCAAGGAATTTCTAGTCCTTTAGATCAGTTTGAAGTAAGAGATTTATTATTTATAGACATTCCTATATTAGAAAATTTACATATTTCCTTAACAAACATAGGATTTTTTTTAACAATAGGGGCTTTATATCTTATTATATTAAATATATCAAGTACAAACTTCAATAAATTAGTAAGTAATGAATGATCTATAAGTCAAGAATCTATGTATGCTACCATACATAGCCTAGTAATAGGTCAAATAAACCCAAGAATAGGTCAAATTTACTTTCCATTTCTTTATACTTTATTTATTTTTATTTTAATAAATAATTTAATAGGATTAATTCCATATAGTTTTGCATCAACTAGTCATTTTGTATTAACATTTGCTCTTAGCTTTACTATAGTTTTAGGTGTAACAATATTAGGATTTCAAAAACATGGTTTAAAATTTTTCTCTCTTTTTGTACCAGCAGGTTGTCCTCTAGCTTTATTACCTTTATTAGTAATGATAGAATTAATATCTTATCTTGCTCGTAATATTTCTTTAGGGTTAAGATTAGCAGCCAATATAACAGCAGGGCACATGCTATTAAGTATATTAAGCGGTTTTGTTTATAATATAATGAATGCTGGAATTTTATACATGATATTAGCATTAGTACCTTTAGCTTTTATTATTGCCTTTGCAGGATTAGAATTAGGTATTGCTTTAATTCAAGCACAAGTATTTGTAACTTTAACTGGAGCTTACATAAAAGACGGATTAGATTTACATTAATTAAAAGAAAAATTTTTAACATATAAATCTTATAAGGGATCAAAAATCAAATAAATATAATAATTTAAGGAAAGTCTAAGGTTATATTCTATATATAATATAAATAAAAATTTTAGGTATTTAGTAGAAAATAACAAAAATTTTTAAATAGTTTAATATTTATAATAAAATTTTTATGAACTTAAAACCCTATAGATAACTTTTTTTTAGAAAGATAATTACAAGATTTAGCTTATTTTGATCCTATAGAAAAAATTTAGTATAAACTTTTTAGTGATGTAAATGATAACAATTACATCAAATTTAATGATGAGTTTGGTGATGGCTCTGAATGAACGCTGTCCAAATGCTTGACACATGCTAATCGAACGTTTAATTTACTGTATTATTTATAATACAGTATATAATTTTATTTATAAAATTATATTATATTCAAAAAATTTTGAATATTTTTATTAAAAGTGGTGAACAGGTGAGTATTAGATTATCAACCTACCTTAGAGTGAAGGATGAAATCCTTCATATTAAAAAAAGGATAAAATAAAAATATCCGCTCTAAGAGGACCCGATATATCATAGAGATAGGTAGTTGTTAAGGTAATGACTTAACAAGCTTATGATTCTCTTAGTTGAAACTGAAATGGTTGATCAACCACATTGGGGATGAAAAAATCCCAAGGCAAGACAAGTACAGCAGTGGGGAATCTTGGTCAATGGCCTAACGGCTGAACTGGTAACTTGGATGATAAAATAAAAATTAATGAATAAATAAAGTTATTATTAATTTAATAATAATAAATTCATAATTAATAATTATAATATATGATATCGTCATATATATATCTAACTATATAATTGATAATGACAATATATATATTTGTCTCGACCAAATTGCGTGCCAGCAGTCGCGGCAATACGCAAGAGACTAGTGTTATTCATCTTAAATAGGTTTAAAGGGTACCCAGGCAGTAAAAATACCAGAAATGGGATTATTTTACTAGAGTTTAATATAAGGAGGTCGTACTGAGAGGAAGAGAGATAAAATTCCGTCATACCAACGGGACTGATAAAGGCGAAAGCAACCTTTTATGTAAAAACTGACGCTGAAGGACGAAGGCACATAGAACAAAAAGGATTAGATACCCAAGTAGTCGTAGCAGAGAATGATGAATGTCATAGATTAGATAATTATTTAGTCTATAAATGAAAGTGTAAGCATTTCACCTCAAGAGTAACGTGGCAACGCGGGAACTGAAATCACTAGACCGTTTCTAACACCAGCAGTGAAGTATGTTGTTTAATTCGATGATCCACGAAAAACCTTACCACAATTTGTATTATAAATATAACAAGAGTTGCACGGCTGTTTTCAGTTAATGTTGTGAAATTGTGGCTCCGGCCATGGAAATAACATAATCCCTTGCTTTATTTATAAAATTAAAGATTATAAAGCTTTATGTACTACAAAAAGTGTACTAGAAAAGGGGCTAAGACAAGTCATCATGGCCCTAATATTGTGGGCTACAGATGTGCCACATGATCCTAAACAAAGAGAAGCGAAAATGTGAATTTAAGCTAATCTCAAAAAATAGGATAAAATACCGAAAATGGATCGTAGTCTGAAATTCGACTACGTGAATAAGTAATTGCTAGTAATCGTAAATCATTATGTTACGGTGAATATAACCTTGGATTGGTACTAACCACTCGTCACATGCTGAAAGGAATGCATGCAATAAGTTTGCTCTCTTATTATAAGTAAGTAAAATAATAGGTTTTAGATGTTATAGTAGGATTCTTCGTATGTGTGATTCTGATTAGTGTTAAGTCGAAATACGGTTCGTGTAGTGGAAGTTGCACGGGATGAATTATTTTTAACTTTAAAAACTTGTATAATATAAATGTATGTATATTATACATTAAGGAGAGTTCCTTTATTGGCAAGAAGGGCTAAACTGTAAATTTAGTAACAATAAGTTGTTTTAAGAGTTCGAATCTCTTGTCTCCTATAAGCTTCTATAGCTCAATGGTAGAGCATTTTACTGTTAATATTAAGATAAATGTTCGATTCATTTTAGGAGCGTTTTATAAAATACTGAGTTTATCCCTATAAATTAAATAAATTGATAATACCTTTACTTAATTTTTATTTATAATATTCCTACTATAATAAGAAGTTATTTTCAAGATCATCCTTTTCATTTAGTATCTCCTTCTCCTTGACCTTTTAATACGTCAATTTTTTTATTTGTTTTAACAGTTAGTACTGCTTTATCAATGCACAGTTTTTCTTTTCTACACAATATATTATATTTAGGATTAATAGGTGTAGTTTTCTCAATGTTTTTTTGATTTAGAGACATTATAAGTGAAGCTAGCTTTTTAGGAAATCATACTTTAGCTGTTCAAAAAGGATTACATTTAGGATTCATACTATTTATAGTGTCTGAAGCCTTATTTTTTATGGCTATATTCTGAGCATTTTTTCATAGTGCTTTAACACCTACTGTAGAATTAGGTGCTCAATGACCTCCAATAGGTATAGAACCTATTAATCCTTTCGAATTACCTTTATTAAATACAGTATTATTGTTATCAAGTGGTGCAACAGTTACTTACTCTCATCATTCTCTAATAAAAGGAGATAGAAGAGGAACTTTATATGGTTTAATCGCTACAATAATATTAGCCATAGCTTTTACAGGATTTCAAGGTATAGAATATAGTGTATCTTCTTTTACTATTAGTGATGGAGTTTTTGGTACATGTTTTTTCTTTGGTACAGGTTTTCATGGGTTACATGTAATAATAGGAACTATTTTTTTACTAGTTGCTTTATGAAGAATGTATGCTTATCATTTAACTGATAATCACCATTTAGGGTTTGAAGCTGGTATATTATATTGACATTTTGTTGATATTATTTGACTTTTCTTATATGTATCTATATATTATTGAGGATCATAAAAAAAAAGATAAAAAGAATTTTTTGTATTACTATATATATATAGTAATATTAGGGATTTTAGTATAATGGTTATTACATATGACTTTTAATCATTAAAATATTGGTTCGAATCCAATAGGTCCTATATTCATAATAAACACTAGAATTAATAACTTAATTGATAGAGATCTTCCCTGTCACGGAAGGAGGTGCCGGTTTGACCCCGGTTTAATTCGTTAATTAGGAAAAGTTGCTATAGGTAGGGTAAGATATTTGCTAAATATTATGTTTTTACATTTGGGCGTTCGAATCGCCTCTTTTCCGAAGTTTTAAGAATATAGTTTAAAGGTAAAACAATGAGCTTCAACCTCAAAATTTTTAGTTCAAGTCTAAATGTTCTTGATTAAATATTAAGAAATTATAAGCGGTTATCGTTTAATGGTAGGATGTTTGTCTTCCACACAAATTGTATCGGTTCGATTCCGATTAACCGTAATTAAATATAACAAAAATTTAGTTAATTTCTTAGTTTAAATTAGAATATTGTAAAAATATCTTCCTTAACCTTTAGGCAACAAAATTATTTCTTAATGAATAACTTAATTCTTATAAACGAAAATTTTACTAATGGATATAGAGATGAAATATTAAATATTTTTTATTTACTTATTATTCTATGTGGTATATTTATTATTACTATGAAAAATCCTATAATATCTGTATTATTTTTAATAGGATTATTTTCAAGCATAGCTTCTTATTTAATACTACTAGGGTTAAGTTTTATAGGATTATCTTACTTAATTGTTTATGTTGGAGCTGTTTCTATTTTATTCTTATTTATTTTAATGTTAATAAACATTAGAATAAGTGAACTACAAAGTGATACTAGTAATAGTATACCTTTAGTTATAATTCTTATAATTTTATTTAGTAATCCATTATTCAAATTATTACCTTATAACACTATAATATGAAATAATAATAATAGTAATTTAATAATGAATATGGAAATTAACACTAAAAATATTTTATTTGTAGTTAGTAATACATGAGATGGAAATTTAACAGAATTCGATCATATTACTAGTATTGGTAATATTATGTATACTAATTATAGTATTTGACTAATAATAGCGAGTTTTATACTATTACTTGCGATGGTAGGTAGTATTGTAATAACTATGAAACAAAAAGATTAAAATAAAACTTATTAGTACTTAAGTACTAATAAATAAGAAATTAACTCAGTGGTAGAGTGGCTGTTTTACACGCAGATTGTCAAGGGTTCAAATCCCTTATTTCTTAAAAACATTCATATTTTTAATATGAACATCTATTATTATATAAAGTAATAAAATTAGATTCCTTGACTTAACGGTAAAGTGCATTATTGATAATAATGATATCAGTGTTCGATTCACTGAGGAATTAAAGAAATATGGCCGAGAGGTTTATGGCGGACATCTTGAAAATGTTTATAGTATATAACTATCGCGGGTTCGAATCCCGCTATTTCTGTTAATTAATATTAATTATGGTTACTACAGACTTTAATTTAGTAGTAAAATGCTGCCTTTGGGAGGCAGTCTCCCTAGTGCGAATCTAGGAAGTCTGAATAATATAGATATAAATATATTAGAAATATAAATGATATAAAATAAATATTTGAATAAAAAGAGATTGTTAGACAGTAGTCTAGGCTATGTATTAAAGAGACAACTTTTGATCTTAAGATCAATTAACTCTAAGAGAAATTAGATAGTAAACGAAGTGAATTGAAATATCTTATTAACTTCAGGAAAAGAAATCAAAAGAGATTCCATGATTAGTGTGAATTAAAGTGGATAAGTCTTTAATAAGTAAAATAGTTGTAAAACTGTTTGAATTTTATGGGGAACCTTCCTCAAAGACTAAATATAATACATAAGCATTAGCGTAAAGTACCGTGAGGGAAAAGATTATATAATAGCAATTTTATAAGTAGCTCAAGTAAAAAAAAACAAGAGCGTACCTTTTGCATAATGGGTCACCAAGTTAACTTTAGATGTGAGCAATAGCGTAGTTAAACCGATCATAGAAGAAAATGATAAATATCTAAAGTTAGACCCGAAGCTTAATGATCTTACTACAATCAGGATTATAAAAGTCCGAACGGGTTATCGTTGTATAGATATCCGAAGAATTGTGGTAAGTAAGTGAAAGACAATACTGATTAAGTTAGCTGGTTTTCTGCGAAACCTATAACAGTAGGCAATTTAAGTAACATCTTAGCAGGTATAGAACTCCATCTCAGACAAGATGTATGAATATATTTTAATATAATTACATTTTATTTTTGTATACATCGGGGAACCTTTAAAGTTTTATCGGCGAGCTTGTAGACTCAGAATGGCAAAGATGAATCTTGAATTATCGGACATAGAATGATAAGGTTGTATGTCAAAAGGGAAACAGCCCAGAACAAAAGTTAAGGTTCCAAAATTATTATTAAGTGAAATTAAGAAGGTTTTTACGTAAGTCAACAAGGAAATGGGCCTAGAGGCAGCCACTATTTAAAGATCTCGTACAAGAGCACTTGTTAAGTATTAAAAGCATCGAAAATTTAACGGATCTAAATAATATACCGATACTTTGTCCATTTATTATAATAATATTATTATTGCAATAAGTGGGGTAGCAGAACGTTGGGTTAATAAAGAATTTTTTTTAGTAAAAAAAATTAAAAAATAGAACTCAAGTGATAATGGTGGCATGAGTAACAAAAAAAGAATTTGTAATACAAATTCTCGCCTAAAGCTTATGGTTAATTCCGATTAAGTACCGGCCTCTAAGTTAGTAACCTGAAGGTTATAACGATGAGAAAATCTCCTTATTATTTATAACAACGTTTTAAAGTGTAAAACGTGCTGGAAAAATTTAATAAGAACATTATATAT
>Ga0247778_1000939_pt1 | contig 19193 bp, 10 predicted proteins | sample UWRJL049202B5_FD_179939 | JGI IMG/M metagenome (GOLD analysis project Ga0247778, IMG submission 179939) | Plant litter microbial communities from Arlington Agricultural Research Station in Wisconsin, United States - UWRJ-L049-202B-5 | ecosystem: Environmental > Terrestrial > Plant litter >... | reverse complement strand
CCCCAGTTCCAAAAATCAGTTTGCGGCTTTCCGGGGGGAAAGAGGGTCGTCGGGGAATAGATCCCCGTTAACACTGACTCCTGAATGGCATAAAATGCATTGCTACTGCCGGACAGATCGTTCAGCGGGTAGTCACTGCCATTAGATGGGGCAGTCTTCGCATACGATCCGAATAACTGCAGACGGGAACGGGCGGCCTGACCATGTGCCGACGGGTGCAACAGATCGACAGCAAGACCGGCGAAAGGAAAGTTCCGGTGCGGCGGCTTGCCGCCATGATAGTCGGAAAGATCCTGCAGGACCCCGCCATGTATATGCAGGAGTGACCGGTAGGACAGTTCCACTGCCGGCGTAAGATAAACAAGGCCCTGTTTGTACCAGTTGGTGCTGGTTGTGGTATTGTACAGCCCTCCTCCATTATAACTTACATAGGTCTGGTTCGCCCTCTTGTTAACATGTTCGTAGGAAATGTTCAGGCTGGGCGCGAACGTCCATTCTCCGGCCGTGAAAGAAGCGCCCAGTCGGTCCCGGAGGAAAAGATGATCGGCATGAGCATTACCCTTCGCCTGTTGAGAGTTAGGAACAGAATTGCTGGGATGCAGGTCAATCGAGGATACATCCATTTTGGTTTGCGTCGAGCCATAGCCGGCCTGCAGATCGTTTTTCAGCCAGGACAACAGATGACTATGCCATCTCGCCCAAGGCATGAATACATGCTGGCGTGAACGCCCTTCGTTGCGATAAATAGACCCCAGGGAAGGCCCCGTGTCTGCCTGGTCAAGCCACTGCGGAGCATAATTGACATGCAATTCCACGGTATTGTGCGTATCCAGCTGCCAGCTGAGATAGCCGTGCAGGCGCAGGCGGTCCAGGTTGAATGGCGTGATCGTCTTCACACCATCGGACTGCAAGACGGGGAAGACGTCCCGCAGATAATCGGCCGATAAACCCATATTGATATTCCCCTGGTTCCGGTAAGCCCCCAGGTAAGCCTGGTGATAAAGATTCGAGCTGGATCCTGACTGATTCACCAGCCCTGTCTGGGCCGCAGCCCTGATACCCGCCTTTCCCTTTGACCCCTTTCTCGTAGTGACCAATATCAGCTGCTGCTGGCTGGAGGCTGTCTGGATCATCGCAGCCGCCTGCTGTACCATCACTACCTCTTCGATATCATAGACGCTATAGGCATTTATATCGCTAAGGACATTGCCATCCACTACATACACCAGGTTCCCCGGGCTGGTATAGCCGCCGTAAAACCACGCATTGATGGCCTCTCCCAGGTTGGCAAAATGCATTTTCTCCAGGTCTTCGCCCCTGATCCGGATGTTCTGGGTAAATTCTCTTTTAAAGGTTATGGCGCCGGCATCCATGCGGGAGGTATCGTTCTGGGCCAGGGCAGCCAACTGCAGGCAGATGCCTATGGAGGTCGCGATCAGGGACAGGGTTATCTTTCTCATATCAGGTTTATCCCGCTAATGTAGATAATTTGACCGGAAAGGCAAAAAGGCCGCTCCCCGGGGAGACGGCCTCTGCATATTGGGTTAGGGGATATACCGTATACGTATTTAAAACTGGAAATATATAAACGAACTGCTGCTCTCCTGGCTGAGGATCAGAAGGATCACCATCCCCGACCAGATGATACCCGTCAGCCACCAGGGCAGCCGCTGCGCCAGTTCCAGAACCCGGCTATTCCGCAAAAACCAGTGGAGGATCAGCATGATGGCAATGATCACCCCGATCTTCACCATCGCCAGACTTGTCAGCAGGGGCGTCCCCCCATGTACCACCCCAAACATCGATCCCAGGATATTACCGGCCCCGCCAAAGGTAGAGGCCCGGAAAAAGACCCAGGTGATATTCACGAGAAAGAAAGTAAAAAGGGCATAGAACCATCCCGACCGGTTGATACTACTGAGCCGGGCAGGCAGGATCGGAGACGAGATCTCTCCTGTTACAGATCTCATCGGCTTGGCCATCACGGCCGCGCTCCCCGACAGCGACACGACCATCCCTCCTTCCATACCGGTCGACAACCGGGCCCTCTCCTTCCGGTCATTGAAGAACTTCTCCACCCAGAGATAGAACCCATGCAATCCGCCCCAGGCCACAAAGGTCCAGTTCGCCCCATGCCAGAGGCCGCCCAGCAGCATCGTCAGCATAAGGTTGATATAAGTCCTCCATTTCCCATGGCGGTTACCCCCCAATGGTATATATAGATAGTCCCGCAACCAGGACGACAAGGTAATATGCCATCGCCTCCAAAAGTCGGAAAATCCAACGGCCCCATATGGCCAACGGAAATTCTGCGGCAGGATAAACCCCAGGCACAACGCCGCCCCGACGGCACAGGTGGAATACCCGGCAAAATCGAAGAAGATCTGACCTGTAAAGGCCAACAGCCCCATCCAGGCATCCAGCGCCGGCAGGGGTCCATGTGCATTGAATACCGTATCGGCAGAGGCCGACAACATACTATCGGCCAGCACAACCTTCATGAACAACCCCAGGGATAAAAGGAAAAGACCTTCCATCAGCTGCCGTCGGCTGGCCGTCCTCGGCGTCTCGAATTGTGGCACCAGCTGCGGCGGCCGCACGATAGGACCCGCCACCAAATGCGGGAAAAAAGTGACGAAAAGAGAAAAATCCAGCAGGGTCTTCACCGGCCGGCTCTCCTTCTTGTACATGTCGATGGTATAGCAAAGCGTGGTGAAGGTGTAAAAAGAAATACCCGCCGGCAGAATGATATTCGGCTTGGCCGGATGATAGTTCACCCCCAACGCATTCACCATGTGGACGAAATTGTCCAGGATAAATCCACCATATTTGAAGAAACATAACATGCCCAGGTTCCCAATCAGGCTGACTACCAGCAGTACCCTCCGCTTATGCTTGTTTGGCTGGATGTAGAGGGCGCGGCCGACGAAGAAATCCACAACGGTGGACAGCCAAAGCAAAAGAATAAAGGGCGGGTTCCAGGCCGCATAAAAAATATAGCTGGCCACCAGAAGATTGATCTTTTTCACCTTCCACGGCAGGGGGAGGTTGTGCAGGACCAGCACAATCAAAAAGAAGGCGATAAATGTGTATGAGTTAAATACCATTTTGCAATTAGTTTGTTGTAACGAATGACGGAGGCAGCTGAGCGATCAACGCCTTGGTGTACAATACAGCATCGGATGGGGTCAGATGTGACCACTCCGGGCAGATAAGATGGGCGGTGGCAGGCTTGTCCATAAAATGGAAGCCCTTCGACCTAGTCGCTGCCAGCAGGGGTTCCCAACCCTTATCCCGTGGAAAGACATGCATCTCGCCCCCCAGCATGGGACCGCTGCTCGGTGTTCGGGTAAAGAACACTTCTCCACCCCGCGCCCGGATCTTGTCGACGGCTTTCTTCGCGTTGCCAAGGATCATGGCCACCGGATCGCCCTTCGGCGGCGGCGCATGCTTACCCATCTCCATGAGAAAAACCCATATATTCTGTACCCGATGCTGCAGGCTGGTATCCGCCACGAAGTGATCCGTCATCTTGCTCTGCCTCTCAAAATTGGTCCTGTTGAAATCCATGGGGAAGGCAGGGAACACAAATACACCGGGACGATCCGGGATCTTCAAATTGGCAATCGCATCATTTAATGACATAAAATCCCTGTCCAGGAATACGAACTGCGACTCCAGGACGCGGTCCAGGACAAAGCTCGCCCGCTGGGCAGGGGTCCGCCCCTTATACCAGGCCAGATCTGTTTGCGGTCTTTCTAAATTCGGCGGCGCCATCGAAAAGAAAAGAATCTCGGTCACATCTACCACCAGCCGTCCGCGGAACGCAGTATCCTCCCCCAAATCTTCCAGCACCGGCATCGGCGAACTGCCCTCGACCGCCAGCTGTACGGCATGCCTGCCGGTCATCTTCTGAAAGGTCTCAATGTCCAGGTCATACTTGATACGGGATGATCCGATGAATACCGTCGTCTTTTCGGGCGGTTCATAGACCATGGCCCTTTTATCCGACCATAGCTCTTTGCCATTGTCATAGGAAATGGTAACACCCCGGTGTCGCAGGTACAGCTCCCAACCGCCGATAACGGCAATAACAAGAATAACCATGAGGATGGCTGCCCTGGAAAGATGGTTTGCAGACATTTTGTCGATTTATGTGTTTGGCAAATCCGCTAGTGATTGTTTTCCCTGTGGTTTGAGGTGAAATTCAGAAAAGGAAAAGGTAGGTTGACAACAAGCCAACCGGATTTTTTTGCGGTCGCGACGAAGCTAGGGAAAGTTTTTTATACGACCTATCCCCGTAAAATGGTATTTTTCACACGCATAAGGCCCCTCCCGTCCGGGAGGGGCCTTATCAATTCATTATACCTGTCTTACCGGCCCTACTCACTCCTCAAACTCTTCGCCGGGTTCGCGATAGCCGCGCGTTGTTTTGCGGTCCCGGGTTCTAACAAAAGTTAACCCGTGCCGCAAAACGTCTAATGATGGGCCTATCGGCCACGGGACCAGAACTTCGCCAGAGCATCGTTCCTTGCTCTGCCTCGTTCGTAACCTTCGTTTCACTCGGTTACCCTATCCGCCCGTCGATCGCATTGCCCGTCTTGCCAGTCCCTACTCGCTTCGCAGGCTCTTGGCGGGATTCGCGATCGCCGCGCGGATCGCCTGATAACTGACCGTCAGCACCGCAATCAGGATCGACAACACACCCGCCGCCAGAAAGACCCACCATTGGATCTTTACATGGTAAGGATAACCCTGCAACCATTTATACAAGGCCCACCAGGCCAGGGGCGCCGCAACAAGAAAGGAAAATATCACCAGCTTGAGAAAATCCGCCGACAGCAGAGCTGCAATACCCGTAACAGAGGCGCCCAACACCTTTCGGACGCCGATCTCCTTGACCCGGTTCTCGGCCGTATAGGTCGCCAGACCAAAAAGCCCCAGACAGGAGATGAAAATGGTCAGCCCGGAAAAGAGAGCGGCCAGGGTGCCGGTCCTCTTCTCCTCATCGAATTTCCGCGCGTATTCCTCATCGACAAAATTGTATTCGAAGGGATATTCGGGATTGTATCTCTTAAAGATCGCCTCGGCCTTCTTCAGATTCTGCGCGGTGGTATTTTTGTCGGAGAGTCGAATGTTCATCGTGCTGAACCAACCCTTGGCCCCTTCGATCACCATGGGGCTGATAGGATAGTAGGGCGACTGCAGGATAAAATCCCTGATCACACCCACCACATGCCAGCTGATATTATTATCCCGGATGATCTGGCCTATCGGTTCTTTAAAATTCATCGCCTTGACCGCCGACTCATTCAGGATGATAGCAGTAGAATCCGTGGGAAAGTCCCGAAGATTGAAGTCGCGGCCCTTCACCAGCCTGAGCCCCGTCGTAGTGACCAGGCCCTGGTCAGTGCAGAAGCGGGAAAAGTCAGTCTTGTCGTCCGCCGCCTTACCCTCCCATTCAAATCCCCAGCTATCGCTATAGCTCTCCGTCAAAGGACTGCTGGTCTTGCAGACAGCAACGGCGGCCCCGGAAGAAATAAGTTCACCCTTGATCAACTCGAAGTTCTTACCGATATCGCCGGTCAAAAAATGATAGATAAGATTGCTCTTGCTATACCCCACCTCTCTTCCCCGGGCATGATCTATCTGCTGCCTCACGACGATGGTGCAGATGATCAGGATGATGGCAAAGCTGAATTGCAGGATCACCAATACCCTTCGGGGCGTGATCAATGCATTGGCCGCCTTAAATGTCCCCTTCAGGACCTTCACAGGTTGAAAAGAGGAAAGAAAAAAGGCCGGATAGGATCCCGCCAGCAGACCGGTGAACAGGATGAAGCCCATCGCGGCCAGCCAGAAGGCCGCACTCCCGAATTGAATAGCCAGTTTCTTCTCCGTCAGCTGGTTGAACCCCGGCAGGCTCAACTCCACGATCCCGATGGCGATGATCCCCGCGATCAGGGCCAGTAAAATAGATTCGCCGATGAACTGGCTGATCAGGGAACTCCTGGGTGCGCCCACCACCTTGCGTATCCCAACCTCTTTCGCCCGCCGCTCGCTACGCGCAGTACTGAGATTCATAAAATTGATACAGGCAATCAGCAGGATAAAGGCCGCCACAATGCCGAACATCCGCACAAACTCGATCTTGCCCCCGCTCTCAGCAGCCTCATCGAATTTGGAATGCAGCCGCCACCGGTCCAATGGGTAAACGAACATCTCCCACTTTTTTGCACTGCTGTCATAGCGGACCTTGAAATTCTTCATCTTGGCATTTACCGAGGCCATCGTAGCGTTCGGTTTCAGCAACAAATAAGTGCGCGTAGAATTATTCCCCCAGTTGCGATCGTCATTTCCGATATAGCGGACATAACTCCAGGGTATCAGGTATTTGAATTTGAACCGGCTATTGGCGGGCAGATCCTTTAGGATCCCCGTGACTTTAAAATTATCCTTGTTGTCGATCCGGATCGTCTTGCCCATTGCCGGCTCCCTGCCAAAAAGGCTGTGGGCCAGGGATTCCGTCAGCGCGATAGAAAAAGGCTCGTTGAGTACGGTACGGGCATCACCCTGGACCAGGGGGAAAGTGAAGACCTGCAGAAAGACGGAGTCCACAGCATTGCCCTGCACCATCATTCTTTTATCGCCTACACTGAACAGATAGTTGTTGGCCCAGTTGACACGGGTGGTATGCTCCACTTCGGGCAGGTCCTTCTGCATCGCCGCAGCCAGCACCTTGGGGGTAGTATTCCAGCAATGCAGCTTGCCGCTGAAGACCGACCGGTTCCATGCCTCATAGATCCGGTCCTTTTTTTCATGAAACTGTTCATAGCTCACTTCATCCTGGATCCAAAGTAAGATGAGGATGGCGCTGGCCATGCCGATCGCGAGGCCGGTGATATTGATAAGGGAAAATCCCTTGTTCTTCCAGAGATTCCGGAAAGCTACTTTAAGGTAATTTTTCAGCATGATCAGGCAGTGGTTTTGACGTTCCTGCCTTAAGGTCACCCGCTGGAATAAAATGTTGCACGACCCTGAAATTAATCGGGCCTACCTACCAACCAATCCCATAGTCTTCTCCATTATTACTGCTGCCTCCCCAGAGACTGCCATGTTTCCAGTCGAACCAGATGGCATTGATCGGTCCGCTCGTGCGGTCGCCATAGGTGGCGGTATAGCCCAGCTGACGAAGGTCTTTACGCACATAAGGCGGTGTAATATTACCCAGCAGAATATGCCCGGGACGGGGACGGCGGTCCTCCATCTTTTCCCCGCCCAGGGAGAGCCACAACTGATCCGTGTTGATATTGGCCGCCTCGGTGGATTCCTGTACCGTCATCCCAAACTCCACGATATTTAAAAAAAATTGCAACAGGTTCTGGTCCTGTGTATCCCCTCCCTGTACGCCAAAACAGAGAAATGGTTTGCCATCCTTCATCGCCAGGCTGGGTGTCAACGTTACCCGTGGCCGCTTATGCGGCTCCACGACATTGAAGGGGTCGATGATCGAGTCCAGGACAAAGCTCTGCATACGCTGGCTCATCCCCACTCCGGTATGACCTGCGATACAGGCCGGCGTCCATCCCCCGCTGGGTGTAACAGAGACGACCCAACCCTCTTTGTCGGCCGCCTCGATGGTGGTGGTGCCCCGCCAAAGACGGTCATGATAGAGTGCCTCGTCCACCATGGCAGTCCCGTTCATCGCCCCGCCGGTGCTGGGCCCATTGTTACCACCCGGTCCGGCGCCCTGGCCTATCTTGCTCCGTTGTTTCAGCAACTCCGTAAAAGGATTGGTCCTGCCTTCAAAAGGATAGGGATCCCCGGGCGCTGCCATCGCATCGTTGCGTTCGTAACCAATCAACCTGGCCCTTTCTTTCGCATATTCTTTGCTGAGCAGCCCCTTCATCGGCTGACCGGTGGCAAAGGCCGGATCTCCGTAATAGAAATCCCTATCGGCAAAACTGAGGTTCATAGCCTGGTAGATCGTATGGATATACCGGCTGCTGTTATAGCCCATCGCCTTAAGATCGAAATTTTCCAGGATGTTCAGACTCTGCAGCAGGGAGGGCCCCTGTGACCATTGCTGCAGCTTATAGACCTCGATGCCCTTATAATTGACATGCAGGGGTTCCTCTTCGACGGGCTTCCACTTGGCCAGGTCATCCATCGTGATCAGTCCGCCCTGCTCCTGGCAGCCCCGGACGAATTCCTGGGCGATATCCCCCTTATAGAACCGGTCATAGGCCGCATAAATGGCCTCTTTCCGCGTCTTCTTGTGTTTCAATGCATCCTGTTCGGCTGCCACCATCTTAGTGAGCGTCTCCAACAGGTCCTTCTGTACGAAGATCTCGCCCGCCTCCGGCGCCTCCCTTTTCTCGCCCGGATGGGTGAGAAAGACCTGCCGGCTATAAGGCCATTCCCTGATCCGCCTCTTCTGGCCCTCAAATGAATTGGCCGTCTGCGCCTCGATGGCATAACCCTTCGCCATCTCCATGGCCGGGGCCAGTACTTCCTGCAGACTCATGGTGCCGTATTCCGCCAGCATATAGCAGAGACCACCCGGTGTACCGGGAGTGACAGCGGCTAGAGGACCATATTCCGGCGGAAAGCTAAATCCCTTGCCCTTGAAGAAGGCAGGTGTCGCGCCCGTGGGAGCATAACCCAGGGCATTGATGGAAAGGACCTTCCCGGTCTTCGGATTGTAGATGATAGCCTGGGTCTCCCCACCCCAGCTAAGTACATCCCACATCGTGCACACCGCCCCCAACATGGCGCAGGTGGCATCGATGGCGTTGCCTCCTTTTTGAAAGATCTGCGCCCCGGCCTCGGCCGCCAGTGGCTTCCCAGTAACAGCCATCCAATGGTTGCCATGGAGTGGAGGCTTCTGGGTGGACTGACCCCTTGTGAACAATACAGCGATCAGGATCAGCCCCAGGAGTATATATCTCATGTGTAGTAGTTTTGGCATTGTCCTTAAATGTAAGGTATTCCGGGCGGCTGACGCCACCCCTGCAGGGTATACCCCCGCTAATTTTTTGCGTAGTATCTCAGAACCTTACCACGGCATAACCCGTCCTGCCATAATTGTCGTAGGGGATCACCACCTCGCTCTCCGAGATCTGGCGGGCCTGCTGGAACCGCAGGCTGTTCTTGAACTTCCAGAACATCACGCCTTCATCGACATGGACGCCGCCCTGGTAGTCTAAAATAGTGGAAGTGCCATACTGGTTTTCGTTTCGGAAGAAATTATTATACATCACACATAACCGGTCGCGCAGCGGCATCACAAAATAAGAGAGGTTAGAGGCATTCAGCTCCGTGGTCTGTTCCTTGCTCAACATGGCGCTCCAGCAACTGTCCGCACTACGGCCGGGAAAATAGAACATGCTGAGATCGCCACGCCCGTGTTCGTCCCCTAAATCTTCCAGCGCGGGATAACGCGCATAACCGTCATGAAGAGCCGCAGGCTTCAACCGCTTGCGGTCCGGGATATTATTGGATGCGAACAGCACGGCAGGATCCCACTGCAGATCATAACTGCCGTCATCATACCAGTCCGTAAACGGACGGCCATATTCTTTCAGCAGCATGAACCCGCTGCCCGGCACGGCGATGAAGCTCTCCTTCGTCAGATTCCCATCCTTTACCTTCCCCGACAACGTGCTGAACCGGTATGAAGAATCAAAATCAAAAGACTTCCCACTCATCGAATAATGGACCACCTGCACATTCTTCAGTACATCATAATGAAAGGTGGACAACACGGCGGCAAAGGCCTCACCCCGCTCATTATTCACGGAAAGATTCACATCTTCCATACCACTGGCCGGCGGCAGCCTGATCTCCTTATAGGACCAGCCCGTATCGGTCGCATTGAAATGGAATAATAAAAAGTTCGCGTTGGTGCGCGATGGGGCTGCCATCAGCCATTGACCATTGTTGGCCAGCTTCAACGGACCGCTGTTGAAATCCTCCAGCGGATAATTGCTGTAGTCGTCCTGTATCAACGGCTGCGTGATGAAGGGATGAACATATTCACGTTGATACAATGGCTGCCAGTTCTCATCAAAAAGGATCGCATGCAGACGGGGCGGGTAGGCGCTGATGGATTGAAACCCTAACAGCAGGATACGACTGCGATCCTCAGACCTTACGAGAATAAAACTGTTGCCCGATTCATTGAACGGCAGTGTCGCAATGATGCGGCCGGCGTCGACCGGCGTCCCGTCTGCCTCATAGCGTTGCAGGAACAGACCCGTTTTTTTATTGCCGCCCAGCAAGGCCAGCTGATCAAAATAATTATCACCCGGGACCAGGTATTCTTTCTGTGTATTGCCGAGAGGAGGAAATAATGGAACGGTATTGGCCAGCTTCATCCGGTTGTCGTAGATATCGTATGTAGTCTCCTCATGGGCACGCGGATCAGTGGAACGTCCGCTGACCCTTTTTTTCCGCGTGGATTGCATCCAGTAATATTCTCCCACCCTTCCTGCCATCTCCGCCCTGAGCGTGAACCGGTCGCTGTAAGGCTCGCAGTACAACACTCTTTGCGCAGACAGACATGGACAGTTCAGAACAAGCAGAAGGCTGATATATAGTGTTTTCCTTTTCAACATGTGAATAGCTCGCGCCGCCTAAAATGACCTTGACTTTCATAAGTTACAAAAAAAATTGCAGGGCGCCTTATTTAATTTGTTCCTTACTTACAAAAACCTTAGCCAACCGGCGGCATTTTTTTTTCGTTATATTCATTTATCTTAACCAAACCTACCATGAGAAAATCAGCCGTTTTGCTGGGAGTCCTTGTACTCCATTTTTCCATACTCTTTGGACAATCAAGACAAATTTATGGCAAGGTCCTCGACGCAAAAGACCATTCTCCGTTGCCAGGTGTTACGATCAGCGTCAAGGGATCCAGGGGCAACGGTATATCATCTGGCGACGGCAGTTTCAATATCAAGGTGGGCGCCAAGGCCACCGGGCTGCGGTTCTCCTATATTGGTTATGAAGACCTGGATATCCCCGTCAGTACTATACCCGATCCCCTTGTCATCATGCTGGTCTCCTCGCAAAAAGCATTGAATGAAGTAGTTGTCGTCGGCTATGGGAAAGCCCTGAAAAAGGATGTGACCGGCGCCATTGCCCAGGTTAATGCGAAGGACATCGAAAACTTTCCCATGCCCAGCTTTGAATCCGCCGTCCAGGGCAAGGCTGCCGGCGTAGTCGTGACCTCGGGCAGCGGCAAATTGGGACAAGCCATACAAGTCAATATCCGCGGTATCTCTTCCATTTCGGCCAGCAGCCAGCCACTGTATGTAGTAGACGGCCTGCCGGTTACGACGGCCAGTCTTTCTGACGGCACCAATGACGCCACCAACCCCCTGGCTGATATCAATCCCAACGATATCGAATCCGTGGAAATATTGAAAGACGCCTCTGCCTCAGCCATCTATGGCGCAAGAGGTTCCAACGGCGTGGTCCTGATCACGACAAAAAAAGGGAAGGCCGGGCAAAAAACGACGATCGAACTCAATACCAGCCGGGGTATCAGCAACCCGGCCAGGAAATGGCATTTCCTGAATGCCAAACAATATGTCGGACTGATGGACCAGGCCGCTATCAACGACGGGACCTATGATTTTATCAACGGCAATCCCGGCGGCTTTGCCACAGCTGACGATGCAATCGAAGATTACCGGAAAAACGTCTATGATCCGGTATTGGACCTCTACTCCCTCGGCACCGACTGGCGCAACACTGCCGTCAACAGCAACTGGCAGGACCAACTCTATCATAAAAACGCACCGACCAGCCAGATCAACCTATCGGCAACCGGCGGAAATGATAAGACAAGATTTTTCATTTCCGGGTTCTACAATACCCAGAACGCGATCGTCATCAACAATACATTCAGCCGCTATGGCTCCCGGTTCAATATCGATCATACTGCCTCCGACCGGCTCATCTTCGGTCTGAACATGGCCATTGACCGGTCCCAACTCGACCGGGTGACAAATGACAATGCCTTTTCCACACCCGGTCAACTAGTGGCTCAACTGCCCATCTCCCCACTGATCGACCCCGCCACAAAATTGCCGAACAGGCAAACACTGTATCCCAGCGGCATCTTCGATGCGCTCTACGATTTCGACAAACAGGTAACTTTCAGAACGATCGGCAATGCCTATGGCAACGTAAAAATCCTTCCATCCTTGTCCTTCCAGTCGGAATTCGGAACGGATATCCTCAATCTGACGGAAAATGAATTTCAAGGAAAAGAATCCCAGGATGGGGCCGGGATTGGCAAGGCGGCCCTGGTCACCTCGCAGAGCGTTACCTATAACACCAATAACTATTTTACTTTCACTCCCGATATCGGCGAGAACCATAAGTTGAATACCGTCCTGGGAATGAGCTACCTGCAGAATAATTACGAACACAGTTCTGCAACCGGAGAGAATTTTCCATCGGATGCAGTAAAGAACCTCACGGGCGCTACCAGCATTACCGGCGCCGCCACGACCGATTACAAATATTCTTTCCTTTCTTACTTTTTAAGAGCCAACTATTCTTTTAAAGACAGATACATGCTATCCGTCAGCGATCGGATCGACGGTTCCTCCCGCTTTTCCTCTGCTCACCGATACGGCAATTTCCCTGCGGTATCGGCCGGATGGATCTTGTCGGAAGAAGGATTTCTGCAGTCTTCTCCCTTCAGCTTCCTGAAATTAAGGGCCAGCTACGGACTGACGGGTAATTCAGAGATCGGTGAGAACCAATACCAATCCCTGTACGGCATCACCAACTATCCCGGCCTGTCCGGATTCTCCCCATCCCAACTGGCCAGTCAGCAGCTCCGGTGGGAAAAGAGCGCCCAGGCCGATATCGGGATCAATTTCGGTTTCCTGAAGAACAGACTGGTGGGCGAAGCCGACTATTATCACAAACACTCCACCGACCTGCTGCTGAATACGAACATCCCCGCGACAACCGGCTATGGCCCGTCCGGCACAGCCTCCATCACCCAGAACCTGGGCGTGATCAACAATCAGGGCGTCGAATTGTCCCTGACCTCCCAGAACATAATAGGCACCTTCAAATGGACGACCAGCCTGAATGTAAGTTATAACAAGAACCGGGTAGGCAATATCGGCGGACAGATCATCCAGAGCGGCGAGGAACGCGCGATCGAAGGCCAGCCCATCGGCACTTTCTTTATTCAAAAAATGGTAGGCGTGGACAAACAGACGGGAGACGCACTGTACGACCTTGGGGACGGGAAGACGACCACCGATTATACCATCGCTCCCCGCCTGGTGGTGGGCAAGTATACGCCCGACTATACGGGGGGCTTCACCAATAGCTTCTCCTTCAAAGGCTTCGATCTTAACGTCTTTTTTTATTTCGTCACGGGTAACAAGATCTATAATGGAGGCGGAACCTATATGACTGCCGGGTTTTACAACGGATTTGACAACCAGACCGTAGACGTGCTGAAAGGCTGGAAACAGCCAGGGGACGTAACAAACGTTCCGAGGGTCGGATATTACAATGGCTCCGGTACCAGCGCTTCAACCCGCTGGCTATACAAAGGAGACTATCTGCGGCTGAAGAACATTACTTTCGGATATACTCTGCCGGCAGCTGTCACCTCGGCCCTCAGGATCCGGTCGGCCAGATTCTATGTCAGTGGCATCAACCTTCTGACCTTTACCAAATATCCCGGCGACCCGGAAGTCAATACCAATGTCATCAGCAATATCCAGGGAGGTGTTGACTTCTACACCATTCCGCAGGCCAGGACCTTTACCTTCGGATTGAACGTCAAATTCTGATTTGTATCCCATTTCACCCAAAAGAAATTTCAACATGAAAAAGCTATTATATATCGCCATACTGTCATCCCTGTCCTTCATTACTCCCTCTTGCAATAAGAAACTCGATGTCCTTCCCCAGAACAGCATCACACCCGACCAGATCAAAACCTCGGCCGACGTGGAAGCCCTGCTGTTCGGCGCCTATGCACGTTTGCAGTATTACGGTGCATTCGGCGAACAATTCATGCTGGTCCCCGATCTGCTGGCCTCCGGCGGGCAGGTGACCTGGGTCGGCACATACTCGGAATATAAAGAGATCCTGAATAAAAAGATACAGACGACCAACTACGTGGCAGGTACGCTCTGGGGTAATTCATATACCCTCATCGATATCGTCAATACAGTGCTGGATAAAATAAATATCGTTGATAGCGCGGACAGGGCCACTGTACAGGGAGAGGCCCTCTTCATCCGGGGCACCATTTATTTTGAACTGGCAGGCATTTTTGCCAAACCATTTTCCGACGGGCAGGCAGCCACCAACCCCGGCGTCCCCATTGTACTCGCGCCCACTTATTCCTATGATACGGTTAAGAACAAACCTGCCCGCGCCACCGTAGCGGAAGTCTATACCCAGGCCGCCAGCGATCTCCAAACGGCCATTACGAAGCTGCCCCCTTCCAATAACAATGGCCGTGCGAACCTATTCAGCGCAAAAGCTATTTTATCAAGGGTCTACATGAATATGCAGGACTATCAGCATGCAGCAATCCAGGCCGACGATGTCATTCAATCCGGGAATTTCTCGATCACCGCCACTTATGACAAGGCCTTTAACAATAATTCCAACTCAACGGAAGATCTCTTCGCCATCCAGGAGTCCACCCAGAGCAATGCCGGTACAAGCAACCAGGGGATCTCTACTTTCTATAGCCCCAACCAGGGCCTCCCACCCGGACAGGTGGGAGGTCGGGGCGATGCACAGATCGTGGCTGATTATTTAGATAATTTCGAAACCGACGATTTCCGGCGCAAATTTGTAACTACTGGCAACAGCATCTCAGGCAGACCCGGTACCTATCCCAATAAATGGCAATTTTTCTATAAGACCATCCCCGTCGTGCGGCTGGCGGAAATGTATCTGACAAGGGGCGAGGCCAACCTCCTGTCCGGCGGATCATTAGGCACCGCACCCGTCAACGATATCAATACAGTCAGGGCCCGGTCCGGCGCCAGCATACTGGGCACTGTTACGGGCGACGATTTTGTCAACGAGCGTTTCCGCGAACTGGGTTTTGAAGGTGACAGGTTCTGGACCCTGAAAAGACTGCGCCTGGATGTGGATGGTCTAAGCTACGACGATGGTAAGCTCATCATGCCGATCCCACAAAGCGAGATAGATGTCAATAAGAACCTGCAACAGAATGATGCGTATAACTAGACCCTAGCATCGATATGAACCGATGGTCAACGGAGCCTTAACAAGGGTCTTGTCAGACAGGTAGGGCCACCGCCCCCTTTCACGCTGATCTCATTCCCCTCATACTCGCTCACAACACAGCCTGCCGCCTCCAGGGCAGCCCGCGTAAGGGGATTACCCGCCACCATCAGGCATTCCCGGGGCGCCAGCGCCAGCACATTGCAGCCCATGGATTCGAATTCCGCATCCGGCACTTCAATAAAGGTATATCCGCCGTCCAGCAGAAGATTGCGGAAGTTGACCGGCATCAGCGGTGAATAGATGACAGCCATGTCCTTATCGACAGGACTAAAGATGGACATCAGGTGAAATACATCGGAAGGTCCCTTATAATGAGGTAAGGCCACCGTAACGACCGTCACGTCAAATGGCGTCAGCAATGCCCTTAACTGGCGGATACCTTCCTCATTGGTGCGATAACTGGACCCTACGGCCAGGGTACGTTCATCCAGCCAGGCCACATCTCCCCCCTCCACCGTGCCCGGATAACGGATCGTTCCCAGGATGGCAACCCCCCTGGCCTTGTACGCCTTTCGCTGGGCATCAGGCTCATTGGCCCGGGCGGATTTCCCCATATTGCAAAGGATCATCCCATGATCAGTGGCGATCGCCGCATCACGGCAATAAATGGAATCCAGGTTCACATGAACATCCCTGGAGAAATATTCGATGGCCGCTCCTGAACCGGCCAGCAAGGCCTCGAACACTGCGTATTCTTTAACAGCGCCCGCCAGATCCGGCCTGTTTAAAAAATTCAGCGCCTTCCATTGCTGGAGAATATTGGCCTCGTCGACAAAGGCATCCGCAGCCGTCTTGATAAACAGGGAATGTATTTTCCCGATCTCGGATTGACAGGTATAACTCATATTCGATTTTTATTTTTCAGGAACCGGTTCCACTGGTTCCATACAAAAAAGGGCGTACCCGATAACAGCAACACAAAACCCCAGAATACAATGTCCTCCCCCGCCCCGATGATGGCCAGGATGGAAAAGATAAAGGCCAGGACCGCCGGAACCAGCACCCGCAGCCACCCCACCCTTGTCAGGGGTGCCCTCTTCTCCATCACGATGAGAACATAGGCCGCGCTGACAAAGAGATAGGGCACCAGGCTGGTCAGTGTGGACAGTAACATCATGAACCGGAACTGATCTACCAGCCCCTTTGTGTAATTCATGACCATGAGAAAGGACAAAAGAATACTGCTGAACACGATACCCGCATAGGGCGCGCCCTTCTTGTTCTGTTTGGCGAAAATGGCAGGGAATAATTTGTCGCGGGCCACGGCAAAGGGCAGCTGCCCCTGCACCATGATCCAGCCGTTCAGAGCGCCGAAAGAGGCAATGGCCACCCCTGCCGAGACCCAGTACGGCGCCCGCGGCCCCCAGATCTTCGCCGCCGCATCCGCAAATGGCGTCACGGAATGCTCCAGATCGCCGGCGGAGAGGATGCCCATGACACTCATGGTCCCCAATATATAGACCAGAGCCGTGATGCCCGTACCCATCATAGTCGCCCGGGGAATCGTCCGTTCAGGGTTCTCGATACTGTTCGCAGGGATGGTCGCACATTCCACTCCTAAAAATGCAAACAGCGTCATGGAGGCCGTCGCGCCAATGGCCTGTATATTCGTCGACCCGCTGCGGTTGAAGGGTATAAAATAATCCCAGTGGATATAAAAGAGCCCTACGATGGCGATGGCTGCAAGAGGCAGCAGCTTCAATATCGTAGTGACCACCTGCACCTCGCCGCTCGCCGTGATGCCAAGGGTATTTACCCAGGTGACCAGCCAGATAAATCCCAGGCCCGTGAATACGGCCAGCAGGGGATTGGTTGACAAAGCAGGGAAAAAGGTACTGAGGGCGCTGATCAGCGACACGACAATGGCCGCATTGGCGCACCAGACAGAGATCCAGTATCCCCAGGCAACGAGGAAACCCGTGAAATCGCCAAAGCCCCTCCGCGAATACCCATAGGGACCCCCATCCGTATCCGGCAGGAGCTTACTGGTCTCGCTGAACATCCTGGCGATGAACAGGGCCCCCACAGCAGAGAAAAGCCAGCCTAACAGACTAATAGCCCCGAAGGAAGCCATCGCAGCAGGCAGGAGGAAGACGCCCGCCCCAACCATATTGCCGATTACTAAGGAAGTGGCCGTCCATACACCCAATTTATTTTTCAATAGCGGTCAATTTTCCTCATGCTGTGAACCCAATTCCCACGCTGTTTTCCCCATATTAAACTTATTTCGATCACCACTTTCCTGCCTTGGGAAAAACATTCCGACCCTGGGATAAAAACCGGTTTAAGGTACGGCAATTATCGATGCCAGCATTTAATGTATTAATTATAAGTAGGTGGTTACTAACGATGTAATATAAATCTGTGAAAGAAGGCTGCTAAGGGCCTTCTACCGGCACGTGGATTGCATTTACCTATTTGGTTTTTCATAGGATATTGGATTTAAAGACGGGGCTGGATTTCTATCCTGGCCCTTTTTTTTTGCCCCTACTTCTTCCCTGCGGCATCAAAAAAATGCCGCATGAACAGCATCTGAAATTGTACCGCATTCGCCCAGTATTCCCAGCTATGTCCTCCCGGCCGCGATATATAGTCATGCGGGATCTTTGCCGCCATCAATCTGGAATGCAATGCATTGTTTACCGTATAAAAGAAATCGTCCGAACCGCAATCGATGATCAGGTCCAGAGCGCCCGGCTTCACCAGGGGGACCAGGTTGACCACCGTGAGTGAATCCCAGCGTTGCGGGAACTCCTGCAAACTACCCAGCCTTTTGGAGATCTCCCAGTTATTGGGAAAGGGACGGAAGTCTACCCCCCCGCTCATCGAGCCCGCCGCACCAAATACGTCCTGGTGGCGAAAGGAAAGAAAGAGGGCCCCATGTCCGCCCATGCTCAGCCCGGTGATCGCCCGCCCGCTCCGGTCACGGATCGTCAGGTAATGCGCATCGATCCATTCCACCAGCTCATGGGAGACATAGGTCTCATAGCGCCAAGCTGGGTTCACAGGACTGTCGAAATACCAGCTGGTGACCATTCCATCAGGACAGACGATAAGGATGCCATAGGTATCCGCATACTGCCGGATGGCAGGCACTTTTTTGATCCAGTCCGTATAGTCGCCGCCTGCGCCATGTAGGAGATAAAGGACCGGGTAGTGTTTCCCGGCAGGCCCATCCGGCCGGATCACGACCGCCTTGATGTTCTTCTTCATCGATGCACTGTAAGTCAATGCCGTATCTATCGTTGCAGCATCCGCGCGGAGCCAGCCGCCGATGACCAGCGCCATGACCATAAAGATCGTTCGTACTTTCAGAGTCCTCATATTGCAATATACAATTCCGGCCGGATTCGTCGCTACAATCCCCTTTTTCGTGTAACGATTTCCTGATTCACCCATGAATCCCGTTATTTTGTCCCTGTCAATCGTCATTGACCATTTAAAAACCCCGGACATCATGATCATAACCTTACTATCGCACCAATGGAAAGCCTTCTGGCGCAGCCGCAACGCCACCAGGAACCTGGCGGCCCAGCTCTTCCTCGGCTTCCTCATCCTTTATCTTTCGGGTGTGGCCCTTTACCTGGGCATCTCCCTGAAACATTTGCTGCATTCCCTCCGGCCCGACCAGGATCTCATCAGTGTCTTCTGCAGCCTGATCCTCTATTTCTTCTCGATGGACATCCTGCTGCGGTTCATGTTCCAGGAACTGCCCGTCCTCTCTGTTCAGCCCTATCTGACCCAGAACATAAAAAAGAGCCGGCTGGTCCGATTCCTCAACATCCGGTCCCTCTTCCATTTCCTGAACCTCATTCCCTTTTTCCTTTTCATCCCCTTTATCGTCACGGTGATCGCAGCGGCGAAGGGTCCCC